>PJEL010000216.1_pt1 | contig 69664 bp, 51 predicted proteins | sample 1853271 | NCBI WGS metagenome assembly PJEL01 (sample SAMN08108733, study PRJNA415343) | Invertebrate metagenome, whole genome shotgun sequencing project. | host: Globobulimina | place: Sweden: Gullmar Fjord | collected 2015-08
AAATCACCGAGATGCCAGTGGAGCACCAAGTAAAGTTGCTTAGAGTACTTGAGACCGGTGAATACCGACCGGTTGGCAGTGATAAAGTTTTAAAGTGCAATGTTCGTGTTGTCGCTGCATCTAACCGTGTAATGGATGAATCCATGAGTGAGTTTATTCGTGAAGACTTATATTACCGTTTAGCCCAGTTCCCATTGCAGTTGCCACCGCTAAGACAAAGAAGTACTGATATTTTAGGTTTAGCGCAGCACTTTTTAGCGTACAGGAACATGGAGAACAGTGCGTCAAAGTCTCTTTCGGCTGCAGCCATAGCGCTCTTAGAGTCACATCAGTGGACTGGTAATGTTAGGGAGCTTAAGCACGTAGTAGAGCGCAGTTTTATTTTAGCTGAGGACGTTATCGGCGCCGAGCATATACTATTTGATGATATGTCTAGTCCTGAGGAGTCTGCCTTATCTGAGGGTATTCCTTTGGATGTTCCTTTAGAAGATATTGAGAAAATAGCGATAGAAAAAAATCTTGAGAAGAATAAAGGGAATAAATCTGAAACAGCAGATAAGCTAGGTATTAGTGTTAAAACTTTGTACAACAAGCTTGAAAAGTACAGTGAAGATTAATTCCACTGTACTTAAGTTTCTTTAATTAAACTGAGATGTGCTAACAATTAATTTAGCACATCATTTTTGATTTATAGTTGCAGATAGTTCCATCATTGCTAAAAAGGGCTCACTATTAAGTAGATTGCTCTCAAAGTGAGGGTTGCCTAGCAGCTGATGAGAAGATATTTGCAACGTTATCAACTGTTGATGCCAGTTATACTCTTCAATTGCATCTACCTTTATTAAACAACGCTCAGTTGCGATCATGCCGTTTTGAGCATCAACAGCGGCAAAGCTTATTTTCCACGATTTAGTATTAAAGATATAGTCTGCCATTTGATGGTGTTTATCATCGTCGGTTTTAACTAAATAACCACAAACTTCATTGATCGAACGCAGCGGAATGTCACTTTCTAGTATATCCGGCGTTGATTGATCTAATACATTGTGTGGTCTTAGTAATGCTGGATCTGAACTCATCCCCCACAAATCCGCTCCCATCCAGTAGTATCCATAACCATAATAGCGATAAAGCTCAGATTCAAAGTGTCGAGACACGGTTTCATGTTCTTCGATGCCTGGCGCTGCTTTTATCTTTTCTATATCTATGCTTAGGCATACCTCTTCAGCATCAATATTGATGTAATACACTGAGATAGGCGAAATTAAAACTTTACGACTTAATGGATTCCACTTTTGAGGATCGACAACAAGGTAACGTATTACATGATCTTTATGGGAGAACAGTACGTCAGAAACAGTGCCATATTCACCGTCAATTGTGCGTATTGTGAAACCTAAAATTTTCTGAATATTGATGTTCATGATTCGTCTCCATCTGATTTTGCAGAAATTGCGGTAGGCGTATCTGGGTCAAGCAGAATGTTTAAAGAAGCAGGTTGCACCAGAATTTGAATATGATCTGATTCAAACGTTTCACCATCAATTACATAGCCAATAGGTGTTTTACTTCTAATCGTTATTTTTTTAGCTTTTGCTGTGTGAATCGAGTCTGGTGCGGCCGATTCGGAAAGCCCTGCTATTGCTAAACTTGCAACATCTGCAATGTTTTCAATAAATTCATTCTTTTCATCAAACCAAGTAATATTTAATAAACCGTCATGGAAGTTAGGGTTGCCATCTCCTTGCGCAAGAACCGTAGAAAATGGCGCAGCATTAGCAATAACCAAGCTTTTTGTTTTTATGTTCTGTGCTGGCTCAGAATCAAACTGCACCATTAAATCCAAGTTTTCTTCTGTGTTGAGGGCCTCCCAGAAGCCATGTAAATAGGCAAACTGACCCAGTTGGTTTTTAGTTTCTCGGTCAGCAGAGTTTATCATTTTCTGCTCAATACCCACCGCAGCAACGAGTAACATAGTTTTGTCATTGCATACTGCCGTATCCATACTCACGGTATTGTCGCTAACAATATGTTTAATGGCTGTTTCTATTGGAATTACTTTGCTCGAAATACCAAAAAGGGTGTGAGCCAGTGCGTTTGCTGTACCAAGTGGGATGATACCAAATTTTATATCCGAGCCGGTTAGCTCTGTCGCCACTTCAGCAAGAGTTCCGTCGCCACCAGCTGCAATGACCATTGAGGTTTTACTAGCAACTGCTTCTATTGCCCAATCTTGAGCGCTCTTTTCTTCCGTGGTTTCAACTACTTTTAGGTTAAACTTTTGCTCTAAATAAGCTTGTATCTTTAATTGATACTTTGGCCACTTGCCTTGACCTGAAACTGGGTTGGCAATCAACCAAGCTGGTTGCATTAATTTTAATAAACCTGCTTCTCTGTATTGAATAAGGCGTTTCAATTGCTTTTTGTTTAAGCCTGCTTGGTTTCTAATATCGGTTATATTTGATAAAACATCTCTTACTTCTTGCTCAGGATGTTTTGCAAGTAGATATGCAGCAACACAAAATAATGAACGACCACGCCCTAAAGCACAGTGCACCATTACAGGCTTGTTCTGCCTGCGTTTATTGTCTATCCAGTTTAATGCCTGCCTTAGTTGTTCAGTGGTAGGACTTCGATGGTCTAAAATTGGAATGTTAAGATAATCCATATCTATAAAACGACTGCTCCAATCCAATGCGTCAAATTCAGCAGTAACATCTAGCACTGCTTTTACTTTATGTTCTTCAAGTTCTAAGGCTTCTTCTGCTGACAAGCGACTGGCAAGATAAATGTCATCTTGAATGAGGTGAATGTAGTGACGATCCTTTTTGGCATCTTTGCTTTTTGCGGCATAGTTATAAAGCTGCACACCAATCATAAAGGGTAGAAAAATAACCCTAATAACAGCAGGTATGCTGCCATCAGTACGTTTTCTAAATATTCTTGGCTGATTTGTCATATACCCAACAAATACAACCAGCAACGATATAGCTATCCAATTCAGAAGAATACTGAGGATGATAGAGTCAGTTAGGCTTGCGAGATAGGCAAGAAGACCGCCAAAAATTCCATATAAATATTCGATGTACATATTAACCTCAGTTAACTTAGCGCTAACATTTTAGAAACGAACTTAGGTCTTTGCTAAAACCATGCCTATCTTGTAAGTGTATGAAAATTATAGATTGTTATTGATCTTTTGCCATCTTTTAAAGGTATCTTTAGGAACATACTGTAATTTTTACATTGTTGTTATGTTAATTATTCTCAGACATCTCGAATTTTTACTAATAAGAGGGTGTGATAATCGCAGTTTAAATTTTCAAATTACTGTTATTTATACCATTTTGTTATTGATTTTATAAATGGCATAAACCTAGCTTTAGTAAGGTAATGTTTTAAAGTAAGTAGGTTGTATATGACATCAAATAACCCAAATCTTCCTGAGGTTGCTTTTTTAGAAGCAAGTCAGTTTTACAGTGAGTTAGCAAATCATGTTGAGGATCTTTCTATTCGTCATGGGTTAATTAAAGTATCGAGTGTATTTCAAGAAATCCATGAAAAAGTAGGTAAATGGAAAACCAAATCTAAATGGACAGGACCGCTACATGAACTCTTTTGTAGTTGGAACAACAACCTTAATCAAATGCGAGTAGGGAATACGTCCACACCGGAGTTATCTTTGTTGGAGCAACGTTTACAAGTGGAGTCGGCAAACCTATCTAAGCTAAGAAAAGCATTTAAAGAATCAGAGCCGGAACAAGAAAAGCGATATATTGCTGATCTTATTGCAACGTATTTTAATGTTGTTGATATCTTGACCAAAATGACACGTAATCAAAAGGGAGAGCGTTATGCATAAGGAAGAGGTAGCCGTACCGGGCATTGAAAAAAAGGTAGAGAAACTGCTCAATCCATTTCAGCGCTTTATCGCAGACCAAACTACAAGTAGTAAAGTTTTATTGCTAACAACGGTCGTTGCACTCGCTTTTGCCAATTCAGGTTTTGCTGAACAAGTGTATGCAGGGCTTCATAGCATGTTTGGTTTTGCTATAAACGATAACCTTTATCAAATGTCCGTTTTACATTGGGTTAATGACGGCCTGATGGCGTTGTTCTTCTTGTTGCTAGGCATGGAAATAAAACGAGAAGTTTTAGTTGGAGACTTAAGCTCGCCAAGTAACTTAATTCCAGTTTTAGCAGCCGCGGCTGGAGGAATGTTTTTCCCAGCTATTATTTTTGCCACTTTAAATTTAGGGACACCTTATATAGCAGGTTGGGGCATCCCAATGGCAACTGATACAGCGTTTGCTGTAGGGATTTTAGCACTGCTTGGCTCTAGAGCTCCACTGGCAGCGTTTTCATTTTTAACGGGTTTAGCCATTATTGATGATATTGGTGCCATTATGGTTATTGCCATTTTCTACACGGATAGTATCAACGCGTTGTATATTGCTTTATCTGCAGTACTAACCGCATTGTTATTTGTGCTTAATTATTTAGGTATTAGAAGGCCTTTTTGGTACTTAGTTATCGGTGTTTTACTATGGCTTACTGTATTGAGTTCTGGAGTTCACGCGACTATTGCAGGCATATTAATCGCAGCAGCAATACCCGCTAGACCAAAGTATAAAGCGTCTGTAATGGTTGAACGTCTTGCCAAAGTAACACAGCGGTTCCAGCGTTTAGTCATTAATCGAGGTGCAAATCAGCCTGTACTTGCATCGAAAACTCAGCATCAACTTGCCGATGAGTTAAAAATCACTGCTAACCAAGCTACAACTCCGCTAAGGCGCTGGGAGAAGTTACTTCACACTCCTGTAGGCTTGCTGGTACTGCCTATTTTTGCCTTCTCAAATGCAGGTGTTCAACTCGATGCATCTAGTTTAAGTTCAACACTTAATAGCACGCTAGCCTGGGGAATATTTTTAGGCCTTGTTGTTGGTAAAGGGATCGGTATTCCGCTGATGGTATGGCTAACTATAAAGACAGGAATTGGCAAGTTACCCCAAGGTTTAAACATGTGGCATATGGTTGGTTTAGGTATGCTAGGGGGAATTGGCTTCACCATGTCGATATTCATCACGGGATTAGGCTTTGCAGGGGATCTAGCCACACAAGAGATTGCCAAAACCGCAATTCTTTTCACCTCTTTATTTGCGGGTGTGTTAGGTTATATTTTGTTCAAAGTTGCTCCTTCAAATAAAGTAAAAAAAGGGAATCAGTATGCCGGATAGCCAATATGTAGCTGAATTAAAACAACGCATTCAAGAGCGTAATCCAAATCAAAAAGAGTTTATCCAAGCGGTAACCGAAATTTTAGACAATGTTGCGGGAGAGCTTGATGACACTGAACAGTACCGTCGGTATCGTATTTTTGAACGTTTAACTGAACCAGACAGAATTATTTCTTTTAAAGTGGAATGGTTAGATGATGACGGCTGTGCACAATTAAACCGTGGTTGGCGAGTTCAGCAATCTAACCTGATTGGTCCTTACAAAGGCGGCCTTCGTTTTCACCCTACGGTAAGCGAATCAGTCATTAAATTTTTAGCTTTTGAACAGTGTTTTAAAAACGCGCTGACGGGTTTGCCTCTTGGTGGTGGTAAAGGTGGATCGGACTTTAATCCAAAAGGCAAAAGTGACCATGAGATCATGAGCTTTTGCCAAGCGTTTATGACCCAACTTTATCGTCATATTGGCGCAAATGTGGACGTGCCTGCTGGAGATATCAATGTGGGTGCTAGAGAAATTGGTTTTCTATACGGTCAATATAGGAAAATCAGAAACCAATTTAGTGGAGTATTAACGGGTAAAGCACTAGAAATGGGTGGTAGCTTAGTACGAACTGAAGCCACTGGTTTTGGTGTTATCTATTTTCTAAAGCACGTGCTTGCATTAAAGAGCATGACTATTGAAGGTCTTAAGGTGACAGTGTCAGGCGCAGGTAATGTGGCGCTTTATGCTGCGAAAAAAGCGTTAGAAAATAAAGCTAAGGTAATTACTCTGTCAAACTCCAGGGGAGTGCTTTATAAAGCCAAGGGCTTTACTAAAAGCGATATTGATTGGCTAATAAAATACGACAACATAAAAGATAATACTCTGCTTTCATTTTCTGAAGAAGATTCTAAAAAGTCTGAGGTTGAATGGCGCGCTGGAGAAAAGCCTTGGCAGTATCAATGTGATGTTGCGATACCTTGCGCAACTCAGAATGAGATGAATGGCGAAGAGGCTAAACAGCTGATTGATAACGGTTGTAAAGTTGTTATTTGTGGCGCGAATATGCCTTGTACGTCCGAAGCAATTGCGGCGATTCATGGCGCAAATGATTGCTGCTACATACCAGGTAAAGCATCAAACGCTGGTGGAGTAGCGGTATCAGGGTTAGAAATGTCTCAAAATGCCGGTTTTGAAAGTCAGACCTTTGAATACCTTGATGGGCGCTTGCAGGACATAATGAAACATATCCATGCACAATGTGCAGAATGCGGAAAAACTAAAAATGGTAGCGTTGATTATGAAAAGGGAGCAAGTATTGCAGGCTTCCATATTTTAGCAAAAGCCATGTTAGCTCAAGGGGTATAAGGCTTGAAACGCTTTATATAGCAACAAAATAGCAAAAAAGTGGTGGTTTTTGTCGATAATAGGCAAACAACTGTTGAATTTTAGAAATAGGTTCCATAGGATAAGCCTTGTCTCAACTAAAGGATAAAATAATGAACAAAAGTGAACTAATCGAAAAAATGGCACAAAGTGCTGACATGACTAAAGCTGATGCAGAACGTGCACTTAACAGCCTAGTTTCTACAGTAACTGAAGAACTTGCTAAAGGCGGCGACGTTTCTTTAGTTGGTTTCGGTACTTTCAAAGTTAACGACCGTGCAGCTCGCACAGGCCGTAACCCACAAACTGGTGAAACTATTCAAATTGCTGCTGCAAAAGTTCCTGCTTTCAAAGCTGGTAAAGCAATCAAAGATGCAGTTAACGCATAATTTACCGAGTCTCTCGATAAGTTGACAAAAAAAGCCTCATTAGAGGCTTTTTTTATATTCGGAACTAAATAATTCTGTACATTGTTAAAACGTTAGTTAAAATAAATGAGAATCATTCTCAATTAGAAAATAGATAACACTAACAAAGGGTACATAATGAAACGTATATTTTTAGTCGCATTAACACTTTTCACTTCTTTGACTTCAACTTCTGCATTTAGCGCAGAAACGGTAAATATCTACTCTTTCCGCCAACCGTTTCTTATTGAGCCTATATTGGAGCAATTTACAGCGGAAACTGGCATTAAAACAAAAGTTGTATTTTCTAAAAAAGGCTTGATAGAGCGCTTAAAAAGAGAAGGTAAATACAGTCCGGCTGATTTGGTATTAACTTCTGACTTCAATAAGTTATTACAACTTAAAGGCGAAGGTTTAACGCAAGAGATTAAGTCTGAGCAAATAGACAAGAACGTTCCTAGTCAGTTTAGAGATGAAGCTGGGCACTGGGTTGCATTAACTAAACGCGCTCGCTCACTTTATGTAAGTAAATCATCTACTTTAAATACATCAACTGTTTCTTATGAAGATCTTTCAGGTGAAGCTTTATCAGGTAAAGTTTGTACCAGAAGTGGTAAACATCCGTATAACCTAGGCCTGATTGCATCAATGATTGCGCACCACGGAGAAGCTGAGACTGAAACTTGGTTAAAAGGCGTTAAAGCTAATTTAGCTCGCAAGCCGCAAGGTAATGATAGAGGCCAAGTTAAAGCGATCAAAGAAGGGCTATGCGAAGTTTCTTTAGGAAATAGCTACTATTATGGCAAAATGCTGACTGACGAAAACCAAAAGCCTTGGGCGGATGCTGTTAATCTAGTTTTCCCAAACCAAGGTAACCGTGGTACACACATTAACGTATCAGGTGCGGTATTAACAAAATATGCACCGAACAAAGCGAACGCAGAAACGTTAGTTGCCTACTTAGTTGGTAAGTCAGCTCAAGAGCAATATGCTTCAGTTAATATGGAATACCCAGTTAACCCAAGTGTTAAGCCTTCAGAAATGGTTTTGAGCTGGGGTGAGTTTAAAGAAGATAATATTTCTTTAACAGAAGTTGCTAAGTATAGAGAGCAAGCTTTACAATTGGTTGATAAAGTAAAATTTGATTTATAAGATTCTATTAATTAAAACATGCATTTGAAATTTAATAGGCTGACCTCTGCGTCAGCCTTTCTTGCTTTACTCATCGCGTTACCTATTTTTGCTCTGCTGTTTACAGCTATGACAGAGACTGGACAAAGTTTTGAGCACATAAGAGATACAGTACTTGCTGACTATATTATTAACACTGTGTTGTTAATGACGTTGGTAGGTATCATTGTGACTTTAATAGGCGTGCCATTAGCATGGTTAATAGCATGTTGTGAATTTACAGGAAAACACCTTTTTAATTGGGCATTAGTTTTACCTTTGGCAATGCCTGGCTATTTAATAGCTTATACATATACTGACCTGCTTGACTACGCAGGGCCGCTTCAAACCTTTTTAAGAAATACGTTTGGTTGGTCGTCACCCGATGATTATTGGTTCTTTGAAATCAGATCGTTAGGCGGGGCGGCTGCAATGCTATCTTTAGTTTTGTTTCCCTACGTGTATTTAATGGCAAAAGCTAACTTTTTAAATCAAAATGCGTCATTAACACTCGCGGCTAGAACCTTAGGTTATTCACCACTCAAGAGCTTCTTTTCCGTTTCATTACCTATAGCAAAAAACTCTATTGTAGCCGCTATTTCGTTGGTATTAATGGAAACTATTGCTGACTTTGCTACCGTCTATTATTTTGCTGTTAATACGTTAACCACCGCTGTTTACGATACTTGGCTAGGTTATTATGACTTGGCTAGTGCTGCTAAAATATCAATGCTAATGATTGTTGGTGTTTTTGCTCTGATTATTTTAGAACACAAAACAAACAAAAGAGGTAAAGACAGCAACAGTGCAAAAATGTCTGTTCAACCTCTTAGCTATAAATTAACGGGTAGGCAGAATGTGTTCGCATTCCTCTTCTGTAGCCTTATTTTTGTTCTTGGTTTTGCGGTGCCAGCATTAACCTTGCTGAGCTATGCCATTGATTACTATCAAGACGTTTGGTCAATGGACGTAATAATGTATGCTTGGAACAGTACATATATTGCAATCGCTGTAGCGGTAATTAGCTTACTAATATCACTCGTTATCAATGTTTCGTTGCGAGAAAATAAGTCTTTAGCTAATCAATCTTGGTTTAACTTGGCAAATATGGGTTATGCAGTGCCAGGGACGGTTTTAGCGATTGCGGTTATTATTCCCTTTAGTGGTTTGGATCATTGGCTAAACAGTACGGCTGAATCATTTGACCTTGAAGCTCCTGGACTCATATTAAGTGGTACCGTGGTAGCGATTATATTTACCCACATTGTTAGATTTGCCGCTGTCGCCAATAACAATATTAAAACGAATTTTCAGCAACTCAATAAAAGTTACGATTGGGCCGCAAAAAGCTTGGGAGCGAAACCGAATAGACTGTTTAGGCAAGTTCATTGGCCTCTTTTAAAACGCAGCGCTTTGGTAGCCGGTTTATTAATTTTTGTAGAAAGCATGAAAGAGTTACCAGCAGCACTATTACTTAGACCTTTTGATTTCGAAACATTGCCCACATACGTATTTCAGTTTGCTAGCGATGAGCAACTTGAACAAGCTGCCCTTGGCGCAATACTTATCGTTATAGTTGGATTAATTCCGCTTATTTTTATTAATCGCTCCATTGAACAAAAACAGAATTAGGAAGCTTTCATGTCGTTGCTATCAATTAAAAACCTGTCTGTAAATTACGGTGACCATGCCGTAATTAAAGGGTTGGATCTGTCAATTGCGAGTGGTGAAATTGTAGCGCTGTTTGGACCTTCAGGAAGCGGTAAGAGTACAATTTTAAAAGCGGTAACAGGACTTTTAAAACAAACCACTGGCAATGTTGTCTTGTCGGGAAAGGTTTTAAACTCAGGTGCGGTTAACTTGCCTACAGAGCAACGTAATATAGGGCTTATATTTCAAGACTATGCGTTGTTTCCTCATTTGACGGTATTTGAGAATATTACTTTTGGAATCCAGAGTGTTGAGAAGAAAGCTCGTCATAAAAAAGGGGATGAGCTTTTAGCGTTGATAAAAATGGCTGAGTACAAAAATAGCTATCCTCATCAGCTTTCAGGTGGTCAACAGCAACGTGTCGCTATCGCAAGAGCATTGGCAACGCAGCCGGACTTATTGTTATTTGATGAAGCTTTTTCTAATTTAGATCCTCAGTTTCGTTTTGAGCTAATTGAAGAAATTAGAGATATTTTAAAGTCGACTAAAACAGCAGCGCTTTTTGTTACTCATAATCAGAATGAAGCTTTTATTTTTTGTGACAAAATCGCAGTTTTACACCAAGGTGAAATAGCCCAAATAGACACGCCTTCTGACTTATTTGATTACCCAGTAAATGAATTTGTTACAGAGTTTATAGGGGCAGGGGTATGGTTGCCAGCGGTCATCAAAAGCGAGTCCGAGTTACAAAGTGAGTGGGGGCCTTTGCCTTATAAAGGAAAGACAGACTTGAGTGATCGAGTAGGTGAAACTATAAAAGTCTATCTTAGGCCTCATCAAATAGGATTGAACGCTCTTAATGAGAGTGACACTAATATCACTGGCCCTTCTTTTTCCATTGCCAGTGAGCGATTTGTAGGTGAGTTTTATGAGAGCACACTGACTTGGCATGATCAGTCAATCAAAGTAAGAACGCACGATTCATTTTATAATCAAAAAGTAAGAGTAAGAATCAAACAGCCCATCAAACAGGTTTACTTTTAGAGTGATTGCACCAAATACATAAAACTTAGCACCAATTTGGTGCTTTTTTTTTGCCCCAAAATCGAGCAGTGTAATATTTCCTTTAAAATCAGTTGTTTAATTTTTGGCATTGTTCTTCCAATAGTTTTTGCAAACTTAAGGAGAATAATAATATGAAAATGGTCACCGCGATTGTAAAACCATTCAAGTTAGATGATGTAAGGGAAGCTATCAGTGATATAGGCATTGAAGGCTTAACCGTATCGGAAGTAAAAGGATTTGGACGACAAAAAGGCCATACCGAATTGTATCGGGGCGCAGAATACCAAGTGGATTTTTTGCCAAAAATGAAACTAGAAATCGCTGTGCTAGATGATCAGGTAGATAGATTAATTGAAGTGATCTTAGAAACTGCAGGTACAGGTCGTATAGGTGACGGCAAGATATTCGTGACAAGCCTAGAGCAGGTTATTCGAATTCGTACCGGTGAAACTGACGTTAACGCAATTTAGGAGGCGACATGGAAGTACAAATTTCTCATTTACAATATGCCATAGATACGTTCTATTTTTTAGTTTGTGGCGCACTGGTCATGTGGATGGCTGCTGGCTTTTCAATGTTAGAAGCGGGCTTAGTTCGATCTAAAAACACAACGGAAATACTCACCAAAAACATCGCGCTATATTCTATTTCATGCATCATGTATTTACTTTGCGGCTACGCCATTATGTATGATGGCGGGCTGGGTTTAATTGCAATTGAAAGCGTTCAGGAGTCTGAGGTATTGGCGTCATTTGCTGAAAAAGAAAACCCATTATTAGGTGATGCAGTATATTCCTCCGCATCGGACTTTTTCTTTCAAGTGGTCTTTGTTGCAACGGCTATGTCGATTGTTTCAGGTGCCGTTGCTGAACGAATGAAACTATGGGCATTTTTAGCTTTTGCTGTAGTCATGACCGGCGTGATTTATCCTATTGAAGGCGCATGGACATGGAATGGTGCGTCAGTGTTTGGCATGTTCAAGCTAGAAGACTTGGGTTTTTCTGACTTTGCAGGTTCAGGCATTGTGCACATGGCTGGCGCTTCTGCTGCCTTGTCAGGCGTACTCTTTTTAGGCGCAAGAACTGGTAAATATACACCTACAGGGAAAGCAGTGGCTATTCCAGGTGCCAATATGCCACTTGCAGCGTTAGGTACATTTATTTTATGGATGGGTTGGTTTGGCTTTAATGGTGGTTCGGTGCTTAAATTGTCAGATATTGGCAGTGCCAACAGCGTTGCAATGGTATTTTTAAATACGAATGCTGCTGCGGCTAGCGGAGTAATAGGAGCGCTATTAACCAGTATGGTTTTGTTTAAAAAAGCGGATTTAACAATGGCTTTAAATGGTGCACTAGCCGGACTCGTAGTGATTACTGCGGAACCGTCAACACCAACAGCGTTAACGGCAAGTTTATTTGGTCTAATTGCAGGGATTGTCGTCGTATTTTCAATTCTTGGTTTAGATAAACTGAGAATTGATGATCCTGTAGGTGCTATTTCTGTGCATGGTGTTGTCGGTTTGTTGGGCTTACTTATTGTTCCCATTACAAATCCGGATGTAATGCTAGTGGGCCAAGTTGCAGGAGCGTTAACAATATTTTTTTGGGTATTTGTGAGCAGCTCAGTTGTTTGGTGGATACTAGATAAAATCGTTGGCTTAAGGGTTACTAAACAGCAGGAATATGAAGGTGTCGACCGCTCTGAATGCGGTGTTGATGCTTATCCAGAGTTCATTAAATAATGAACTCTAAATAAACATCGGATTTACTCTTGAGCTTTAGAGCTATTAACAAATTCACGTAATTCCGGGGTATCAGCAATGGCTATCCCGGTTTGCTGTGTTTTTGCCTTATACATGGCTTCATCAGCCGATTTGAGTAACTCATTAGCTGATTTACCATGGATATCAAAAATAGCTCCGCCAATGCTGGCTTCTACAATTATATTTTTTACTGCTTGTTGAGAAGTCTCCACCGCATAAGCGCCACTAATGACATCAAACTTTATTTTGGCTAGCTGTCTTAGATGGGTTAACTCTGAGATGTTGGGAGCGAGTAATACAAACTCATCGCCGCCATAACGAGCGACATAATCAGATCCACGGTTAAAGACATTTAAACGAGAACCAACAGACTTCAATATTTGGTCACCAACAAGATGACCGTACTCGTCATTTATTTGCTTAAAGTTGTCTAAGTCTATAAATAACAGAGCAAAAGACTTTTCATATCGAGCTCCCTCATTGACCATCTCTTCGAGCTTAACATTAAATGACTCGCGATTATTAAGCAGCGTTAATGCATCTCTAAATACGTTTTCCTCAAGGCTTTTCATTAGTGCAAAGCGTTCTTTTGAAAATCGAATTGAGCGTAACAATAGTGATTTGTGTAAATCTGATTTTGGAATGTAGTCTTGCGCGCCTAACTGTATTGCTCGCTCTCCGGTTACCTCGTCGTCATAACCGGTAAGGACTATAATAGGAAAGTCCTTAGCAAACTTTTTTACCTTGACAAGCGTTTCTAAGCCTACGCTATCAGGCAAATTAAGATCTATTATTAAAAGGTCTGGCAACATACTTTTCATACCGGCTTCCAAGTCGGCAACTGTCTCATAATTAGACATTTTAAAATGAGATTTAAAATTACCGATTAACATTGATTTAACCAAGTAAACGTCATCTTTGCTGTCTTCTAACAAGTATATTAGTTGGTCATTCATTTTTAACGTACCTTCGATAATTCACAATAATTAAACGGACTGCCTTTTGCCAACATAAATAAGTCCATATATGGCTTATTAATTATTTTTGCTAAAACCTTGGGTGTGGCCGCTATTTCATACTTCATTTCTGTATCCTTTTGAAACGTAATTGCTATATGTAATATTGCCGGGAGTCTACTTTACTGCCCGTTGTTGTTAATTTATTGTAATTCCGTTAATTTGGAAGTGTGATGGTAAATGTTGTACCTACACCTACTTCACTAGAGCATTCAATGCTAGTGTTGTGAACTTTACAAATCTGTTTACAAATTGCTAATCCAATACCGCTGCCTTGATATTTGTCTTTACTATGTAACCGCTTAAATGGCTCAAATATTTGCTTGCAATACTTACTTTCCATGCCTATTCCATTGTCCTTAATTATTATCTTAGTCGAATATTCGGTATTTTCTGCAATTACACTAATAAGCGGTAATTTCTCTGACCTAAATTTGATGGCATTGCCAAGTAAGTTCTGAATTAATTGAACCATCAGTGACTTATCTACGTTCAGCAATGTCTCACCATTCGTTATGGTAATTTCTGCACCGCTCTCTTCTATAACAAATTGCAGTTGATCTTGTGCTATTGCAACAATTTCACCAAATTCGATTTTTGATTTTTGCACAGAGAAGCTACTAATCTGTGACAAACCTAAAATATCGGAAATCATTACCCTCATTCTGTTTGCTGCATCTTGTATACGGTCAAACTGATATTTGCTGTCATCATCTAGGCTGTATTGATTTTTCAAGGTATCGGAAAGTAATCCGCTGAAGGTGACTATTTTTCTTAGTGGCTCTTGGAGATCATGAGATGCAACCATGGCAAAGCGTTCTAGATAAGCATTAGACTCCTGAAGTGATTCTAAAAGTTGAACCTGCTCTGAGATATCAATAAAAGTAGTCAGTAAGATTAGAGGGTTGTTATTAACATCACGCTTAATAACAGAGGTATAGGTGCGACACCACCTCCACTCTCCGCTTTTATGCTTATATCGGTATTCAATCGAATGTGAGTTGTTTAAGGGGGATTGGATTACCACTTCGAGATGAGTAGAAATTTTACTTAAATCTTCCGGGTGGTATAAATCCAGCCTATTTTGGTGGCTGTTTATTTCTTCCAGGGTGTACCCTAATATATCCGTATAGCGCTGATTTATTTTAATGACTTTTTGTATCGTTAAATCGAATAAACTAGCGGCACATATACTTGAGTCTAGTATGTTCTCTAAGAAAACCTTGTTTTCACTAAGTTGAAGTTCAATATCTTTTTGGGAAGTAATATCAATAGAAGAACCTACAATTTTTACAACATTACCATTTTCTAAAATGGGGTAAAGAGATGTATAGTACCAATAGGGCTTGCCATTCATCGGTATCATTTCTGTATATTCACTAATTGATTTAACATCTACACAAGCCTGCAAATGGTCTGTTAGTTTATTGACTACGGTTTCACTCAGAACGTTTGTATCGATGTCTAACAGGCATTTCCCTGCTATATTTTCAGGTTGAGGACCAAGCTTTTCACTCGCTGCACGGTTAAATAGTAAGAAGCGGAACTGTTGGTTTTTCTCTACAGCGACAACCCATATGGAGTTATTTGCGCCTTCGTATATTGCATTTAGTAACTCAGTTTTTTCTGCGACTTGACGCTTTAAAACTTTGCTATCTTGTATATACCGTAAAGAGCCAGAAACCGTTGCAGCCTCGTTCAATTCGTTAAATGTGGTTTTACCTATTAAATTAAACCAGCCGAACTCACCTTTTGAATTAATACCTAAGTATTCTATGGAGAAGCGTTTACTGGTTTTAAATCCGCTCTCGAACTTTTCAATAGTGGATTCAACATAGTCTTCATGTATATGCTCTGTCCAAACTTTAATAGAAGCTAACTTATCCTTGGCACCTATTAACTCATTAAACCTATGTGACCAGTTAATGGAGTTGGACTCAATATTATATTCCCAAATTCCATCTTCTGCCGCGTCAATTGCTCGTTGTAATTTTTTGTTTGTTTCAAAAAGTTGGTGTTTAATATCTTCGATTTCGGTTAGGTTTTGTACCGTAAAAATATAGTAATCGCATTCATTAAAAACTTTTTTGGCTATTCGAACTTCTGCAGGAAATGCTTCGTCATTGAGTCTTTTTAGCTGGACGATGACTTTTTTACCTAATGTTTTTGGTGTGTCTTTTTTTATGTCTTTTACAAGCGACACTAAGGCTTCTAATCCCTCATGATCGGTACTTTCAATTAAGCTGAACAGCGATAAACCTATTTCGTCACCCTTATTAATTGCAGTGTCTTGATAAAACGATTCATTACATAAAGTAACTTTAAGGTTTGTATCGAGTAAACATGCTCCTATTGGCATAGTATCTAGCATAAATTGAACTAGTTTTTGTTGTTCAATTTGCATCGATAGTTGATTGCGTTCTTGAGAAACCGAACTGAGTTCTTGCCTAATTCCCTCAACTTGTTTGGGGGTGGAAATCGTAATTAGGGTTGGGAGAATCCGATATAGATATATAGCCGTTGAAATTGACACTATGGCTGTCATCGATTTAAGTAACCCATGCCAGCCATACATACCTTGCCAAATAGTGACAATGCCGAATAGGTGAGTAATACCACAAAATAAAATGAACAAGGAAAATAGCCAAACAACTTTCTGATAACCAATATCGGGACGTTTGTTGGCGAATACCATTAGAGCAATAGGAATTGAAAAGTACGCCGCTGCAATAAGGAGGTCTGCAATGACATTTGTCCAAAGTATGTGAGGCTGCCACATGTAACAGTGGCCATGAGGCATATAGTCGCTGTAAAAAAAGCTATCCATATTTGTAACCTGCATTACAACTCCAAATAAAAAACCAACATCAATTTAAGACGAGGAACTAATACTAGTTTTTAGCGCAAAAATGAATAGAAGTCCAAAAAAGTTAAAAAATCAAGTAAATTCATGTATTTGTGATGGGTACAAGTGTTTTTGTTAATGACTGCTAGTATCTGTTTTTTCTGAGTTTTTTAAGAAAAACACATGTTTTATTAGTTTTTATTACTTAAGGTTTGGAAAATATAACCCTATAAAAGTATTGGTAAATCTCTGTTTATAAGCTAAATTTTAAGCACAGTTGTGAATCGAAGGCGATGACCTTGTTAAGTAAAAAGCCGATTTTTAGACCACTACCTGCGTTGTGTGCCATTTTTGTTATGCTGTTAGGTAGTTTAGTTATGATGGGTTGGGTAGTAGAAAGCCAATCGATAGTGCAATTACACAAAACTTTTGCGCCTATGCAGTTTAATACGGCTCTGTTATTTTTGCTTTCAGGCTTGAGTCTATGGTTTTTAACCGAATCCCAATTGAAATTAGCCAATATAGTAGGCGGAATAATTTTTGCTGTTGCGTCTTTATCTACCCTCCAATATGTATTTGATGTAAATGTTGGTTTAGACCAGCTTTTTGTTTCCCATTTTATAGATATAAATACGACATCGCCTGGAAGAATGGCGCCCAATACTGGTATTTGTTTTACGTTGATAGGTTTGTTGTTGTTGGCTGTTAGACCATTTGAAAACAAGCGCTGGCCGGTTAACTTTGCCATTATTTTAACAACTATTTCGTTAGCTACTGCCTCTGTTGCGCTCGCAGGCTATTTCAACAATGTAACCACTGCTTATGGTTGGGGTCAAATGACGCATATGGCATTGCACACATGCATCGGCTTTATTACGATTTCAATCGGGTTTATTGTGTTTTTTGTCCAAAAAGCAATTTCCTTAAAAATTAAAGTAGACACAACTCTTCTTCTTTTCATCTTTTTTACATCAGTAACTTTAACTCTATCACAAGCATTACTTGGCCATGAACGGTTGCAGTTAGAAAGACGTTTATCCTTCTATATTCAGCATGTGGAGTCTGAGATTAACGACAAACTGCATAATAAAAGTAATCAGCTATTGAAGTTGAGTGAAGTGTTGCAAGATGAACAACTTAACTCGATTAATGAAAGTCGCTTAGTGTCTTATTTGCAAAAAAACAGAAGCAATAGTGGCTTGATAGCAATATATGAAGACGGACGTGAACAGGTTATAACTGAACTAAAAGCTTCTGTAGACAGAGAAGAATTAAAGGACTTATTGGTTAGGCAAAAAGAGAGTGACGCTTATCCAATCCCTGGAGTTCCAAGTGCCTACATGATAAACCTCAGTCCGTTAACAAGAAATAGTGAATATTTTGCTCTTTTTTATAATAACCCTGATTTCAATTTCAGCTTGGTACAGCTTGTTAATTTTAATTCGTTTATAGGTGACCTAGAGACTCGATATAACAAACTTAATGTATCAATAAAAATTGAAGACAGTTTAGGTAATCTGGTTAATCGTTTTTCTCCCATACCGACAAAAGGGGATGTTTTGTCATATGGACGAGACTTTAAGGCAAGCGGATGGACGGTAACCTTATATTCGCAGCGCTCTAGCTTGAGCGATGGCAGCCTAGCAAATGTAATTCTTATGTTCGGGATAATCTTTTGTGGATTAATGGTAGGAATATCTAAATTGCTTATGGATAGTAAAGCAAGAGCCGCAGAGATTTCAAAAGAGTCAGAAGCACGAAAGGATGCATTAAAAAAAGCAAATGAAGCTAGGTTGATAAATGAAATGGCTCGAAAGGTTTCTGGGTTGGGAATATGGGTTTGGGATTTAGACAAAAAGATTGTCTCTTGGGACAATAATATGTTCGAGTCTTATCATATGGATCCTAAGCTCATAAATGAATCCTCAGTATATGATTCTTGGGTAGAGTCACTTCACCCGGAAGATGCAGAAAGAGTGGAAACTAGCTTGCAAGATGCGGTGCGAAATAAACAAGACTGGTACTGTACGTTCAGGTTAACGTTGAAAGATAATAAAGTTAAATACATGATTGCTTCCGGGACTTGCATTAGTGATGAGTTTGGAAATGTTTTAAAAATGGTTGGCGGTAATTTTGATGTTACAGAATTAAGAGAAGCTCAAGAACGGTTAGTCACATTAAAAGAACAAGCAGATCAAAATAATTTAGCTAAAAGCCAATTTTTAGCCAATATGAGCCATGAAATAAGAACCCCTATGAATGGTGTTCTAGGTATAACTGACTTACTAAGGCAAACCCCTTTAACACCGATACAACAAGAATATTTAGATTTAGTTGTTAATTCTGCATCATCGCTTCTTCGTATATTAAATGACATTTTGGATCAGTCAAAAATAGAAGCGGGAATGATGGAGCTTGTTGAGGAACACTTTTCATTAGACAACAAAGTAGGTGACATACTTAAAGGTTTTGCGCCTACGGCCCATCAAAAAATGATTGAGTTGGAATACAACATCGATAGCCAGGTGCCAAATTGCATTCGAGCAGATGAAACCCGTATTAGCCAGATGATCTTTAATGTTGTTGGCAACGCAGTAAAGTTTACTGAAACAGGCGAAGTTATTTTAGAGGTCGTTTCACTTAAGCCAGACGAAGAACTGAAAATTGGCGAACCATTTACATTAATAATAACGATAAAAGATACCGGAATTGGTATTCCTGAAAAAAAGTTATTGTCAATATTTGAACCATTTGGGCAAGTGGATAGCACTACTACTCGTCGGTTTGGTGGCACAGGGCTAGGCCTTCCAATTGTTAAGCAGTTGGTAAACTTGATGGGTGGTAGTGTTGAGGTCTCTAGTCAACTTTCAATTGGTACGGAATTTAGAATTAAAATACCCGTTAAAAAAGGTGATATATCACAGCTGAGCAATGTTGAAGGACATGCTCATATAATAAACCAGTTCGATTTTACAGGTATTAGCTGTTTAGCAGTTGATGACAATGCGATTAATCGTCGTTGGTTAAAAAGTATGATTGAGTCATGGGGTTGTAAATCAATCATGGCAAGCAGTAGCGACCAGGCTGTCGCGTTATATGATGCTGAAATTGATGCTGGCCGAAAAGTGGATGTTCTTATCGTTGACAAGGATATGCCACAAAAGACAGGACTAGATTTCATTAATGAATTACAAGCCAAGTATAAAAACATTCCTCGAATTATCATGATGCTCACATCTAAAGAAATTAATGAATCTTTAGTAAAGCTAGAAGAGCTAGAAATTGAGCACTATCTGTTAAAACCAGTTAAGCAGTCAGAAGTGTTTAACATGCTAATGAAGGTTATGGAAGTTGATCGACCAGACTTACATCAGTCAAAAAAAGACGTATTAAGTCCGCCAGAAAAGCTACTTAATGTTTTGGTTGCAGAGGATAACCCAATTAACAGTCGTCTAGTGCATGATATCCTAACTTATCGTGGCCACCAATCAACACTCGCATTTAACGGTAAACAGGCTTTAGAGCAATATAAGGGGCATGGTTACGACGTGATACTAATGGACGTACAGATGCCTGAAATGGACGGGTTAGAGTCAACGAAACTTATTAGGCAATTTGAAGAGTTAAACAATAAAGAAAGTGTAATAATTATAGGCTTAACAGCGCATGCTTTATCGGGAGACCGACAAATATGTATTGATGCGGGCATGGATAATTATTTAACAAAACCAGTGGACTCAAAAAACCTAATTTTGACAATAGAGTCCTATTTTAATTTGAAGAGCGATTCTGAAGTTATAAAAGTAGAGTCTCAGAAAGGTCAAATTACTGATCAAAGCCACGCCACGCATCTGAGCTCGCATAAGGGCAATGTAGATGAAAAATTAGAAAACGAATCATTAGCAACCCAGGATAAACCTATACCTGTAAAATACAGCTATCTTGATCTAGACGGAATTCAACGTGTGTCTGGAGGTCAACAAGAAACAATAGATGCTATTTCTGACATGACACTAAAAATTCTGCCTCAAGAAATTGAGGACGTAGAAAATTTGTTAAGCAGGAAAGAGTTTATTACCTTAGCTAAACTTTTCCACCGACTAAAAGGTATGGTTGCTAATCTTACAGGTTCATATTTTGACAAGGGGTTTGTTCAATTGGAGCAATTCGCCATAGATGAAAATTCAGACTTGATTGAGTCGAATTGGCCATCGTTAAAGTTAAAGCTAAAGGCGTTTTTAAAAGAGCTACAACACTATACGGACATACAAGATAAGAACTGATCATGGACTATACAAGGAGGTAGAATGGCTAGGTATGACAAAAGAAAGTTGTTACCGCATTTAGCGGTCTTTCTTACAGTGGTACTTTCTAGTGGCCTCTTCACACTTTACTTTGTCAGTAGCTCCAAATTAATACAGTGGTTATTGCTAATATTTGTAGCTGCAGGCGTCTATTTTTTTGTTGATAGGTTGTTAGAGGTTATCTTTAAAGGAAGGGAGACCTACAGTCATCAAGTAAGATCCATTTTCTATAATGAAATATTGCATCAAGGCTATAACCCTTGCCTATTAATATCTGTAAATGACTTTAAAGTCATAGAAATGAATTATTCTGCAAGTAAGGTATTAAGCCTTAGTAAGAACCAACCGATTTCATCCTTGATGGATATATTTGTTGAAAGTGACAGTGAGGATCTAAATGAATGGATTCACTCAATAAAGACGCATCTAAACTACTCTACTCACATTACCAACGTCCGTATTAAAGACCGCCATGGGAAGTTAATCCCAAAAGTGTCAAAAATTACCGCTATGCCAGTGAAAACCTTTGAAAAAGAGTTGGTTATTATCAAAGTTGAACCAAAATCTAGAGTGCTTAGTGTTGCAAATGAGTCTTACCATCTACTTAAAAATATCGATATTACTCGCCATGCTGCAGGCACCGCTTATTGGGAGCTAGAAATAGACACTAATTTACTGTTTTTTAGTAGTTTAGTCGCGGAGCTCTTAGGGCTAGATAATACCTTTTCGTCGCCTATGCTGTTAGAGGAATTAGAAAAGGTTGCAGATTGCGCCGTGTTTAATTTTGCGGAGCAAATGTTTACTGGGGAAACCGGGAAGCATTCGTTTCATTCTCAAAAAATGATAATTGATCGTAATGGAAATCAAAAGTTTGTTGTTATGCAAGCGCATTACTATGAAACGGACAAGGTTATCTTAGGTACTTTGTATGACATGACGTCAATTAAAACGAGTGAAATTAAGCTAAGGCAACGAGAGCAGCAAATGAACCAACTTATTGATTCAATACCAGAAAGTATTTTGGTGTTACAAAAATCAAAAGTTGTGTTTTTAAATCGAGCCGCCGTCAAATTATTTGCATTTTCAGACATGTCTGAGGCTAGAGATATGCGACTATCGGAACTTGTATCGGACAATGATAAGTCGTTATTGAGAGATAGAATCAAATACATGCTAGCGGGTAAAAAGAGAAGTTATGGTTTTACTTCATTCAGATTACGCAAGTCCACTGGCGAGTTTTTTGATGCAGAAGTAGCAGTAAACTTAATTATTTATGAAGCGGTAGAGTCAATACAGTTTGTAATCCGGGATCTCACAGAAGTATTGCGAGTAAAAAATGCCTTAGCAAAGGCAAATTTCAGATTGAGTGCCTTATCCTCTAAGACATTGCAATTAATAGAGGCAGAGCGAAAGCAAATAGCAGGAGAGTTGCACGATGATGTTGGTCAGTCACTAACGGCCATACTTCTAGCAACAAAGTGGGTTAGCCGCAGACTCGAAGATGAAGCGCTACTAGAAAAATTATCTGATATCCATTTAATTGCTAGTCAAAGCTTGGATACAGTTAGGAATCTATCTCTATTATTAAGACCGGCTCAGTTAGATTCTCTAGGATTTTCACCGGCCATAAAATGGCAAATGGATAAACTACTTTCAATTGATGATATTCATTATGAAATTGATGATGCTGGTTTTCGTGAACTAAAAGATAAACAAGCTGAAATTGTTGGCTTTCGTATTGTACAAGAGTCATTAACAAACATTGTTAAGCATGCAAAAGCGAAATCAGTAAAGGTTAAGTTAAGTAGTGATCATGAAGTTTTGATAATACAAGTTAGCGATGATGGTATTGGATTTGACGTGCATGCACAGAGCGATAGTGTGGGGTTAGTCAATATGAAAGAGCGAGTAGAGCTTGCTGGTGGAGAGTTTAAAATTTTCTCTAAACCTCTATTAGGTACTGATATTAAAGTGGAAATTCCATTGCGAATTTCATTTTCAGAGCTAGAATCAACAGATGTCTACAGTGGAGAGTTACATGACAGATAAGAAAAAAGTGGTTTTGGTTGATGACCATCATTTAGTAAGAGCCGGCTTAAGAGCTTTGTTAGAAGATTTGAATTTTTATGAGGTTGTTGCTGAAGGTGCTGACGGAAGTGAAGTGGTTGCGTTGATAGAGCAAACAAACCCTGATGTTGTTATTCTTGATATCGCTATGAAAATAAAATCAGGACTCGATGCCTTAATAGATATTAAAGCCTTATACCCTACGTTACCCGTTATATTACTAACGATGCATAACACGAGTGATTATTTACAAACAGCAATAGAAAGAGGCGCAAATGCCTATTTATTGAAAGACTCAGCAGAAGTTGAGTTAGAGTTAGCTCTTAACGCTGTTTTAAAAAATGAAATTTATATAAGTCCTAAGTTGTCTGAACAATTACTTGAGACTTTGAATACTGATAGAAAGAGTGAAAAAGTTATAGTCTCCAAAGTCTTAACGCCGAGACAAACAGAGATATTGAAAATGCTTGCGGATGGGAAAGGCACCAAAGAAATTGCTTTTGATCTTGGGTTAAGTGTCAAAACTATTGAGTCCCACCGTTCGCAGATAATGGAAAGGTTACAAATTAGAGACCTAGCATCGTTAGTGCGTTTTGCAATTAAAAATGGCGTCACCACATTATAGCTTACCTTTTACCTAATTAAGATACAGGCTAAGGGACAGGAGTATAAATTTTAAGAGTACTCCTGATATATATCTGATTACTATAGTTTTATCATTATTGTATTAATCGAATACTCTCCAACCTGATACAGCCACTCGCAGTTTTGAATGGCTGTTTTTTTTGCTCAAAATAGGGGAATAACCTATTGGGTGCTAGGGATTGTCTCATTCATAATTGCAATGCAACTGCCATACTTCTAGTCGAGTCCAAATTCTATTGGAGCGATTAGCGGAGATAAAATATGAATGATTTTATGAAAACTCCTGAATCTAACGAAATTTTGAATCACTCAGAAGTTGAACTGGGTAGTGAAACAAAAAATAACTTACTATCTTTAACCTCCTCGAATAGCTCATCAATGAGAGCTTTGGCCGTACGTAATTTAGAGTTTTATCCAGAACATCTAGATGTACTGTTAGCATTGATCAAAATAGAATCAGAAGAGGTGGTTATAAAAGAAATAAAACACTCATTGCTCGCTTTATACAAAATTGACTCTATGAAAGACGTGATTGAACATGAATTGCAAAAGTTATCTGGTCAATATGATGAAGACACAGATTTGTATAAATTCTGTAATCAACTTTTAGGTGCCATAAACAATTGAATAGGCAGCAAGAGTTAAGAGTATAAAATCTAAAAATAAAGCTCGCATTGTACACTTGACACTCTATTATAATATATTGTTCTAATTTTTTTATACAAGCGACGTTTGTAGTTATAGGGTGGTCAATGGCAACAGATAAAGCGTTAGCATCTAAAGTCGGTTACTTAAAGAAAGAGCTAAAAAACGCAAAAACACAACTTACTTTTTCAATAATCGTCTTGTTTATTGTGTCTATGTGGTACAGCCATAATACAATCAAAGTGCACAAAGACTATCAGTCTTCATTAATGAGTTCAGTTTCGCAACAAGTCATAAATGAATACCAAAATCATATAAAACATCGCAGACAGCAAATTGATAGATTTCAATGGCGACACCAAACCGAACTACTAGATTTATACCGTCAAGGCGAACTTACTGAACGTGAGGACTATCTATTCTTACTCAAAGAGCTTCGTAATGAAATTTCAGGCGTAAGACTTTTCTCTATTTTTGATAAACAAGGCGTTGGCGTTTTTCGCAAAATTACGGGTGACTTTTTAGACGACTGTCAGCAGGAAATCGATTCTACGATTAATAATAATGGCCAAGAAGCAATGTTCCTGCATAAAGATTCGTCATCTGTTCATTATGATATTTTACAACCATTGATAGGCGCACAAGACCTTTTGTACCTATTTGTTGCGTTTGAACCTACTATCCTCAAATCCATTTTAGAGCGTTATAGATTACCGCAGCAGGAGTTATTCTTATTGCGAAATGACCGACACGTAGAAATTGAACTTAAAGAGTCAAGCAGTAGCACGTTTAGCAATGTTGTTATGAGCGAAGCTGAGTTTAGTAACTTTTCTAATTTAGTAAAAATTCCCAAGACTCGTTGGAGTGTCGGCATTAGACTCTCCGAGAGTTATGCCAAAGATCTGTTTTGGAGTAACTACCAATGGTCTTTTATTGTTTGGGCTGTCGTATCTTTGCTTCTCTTTTTGAGTTATGTCTCTCAAAAGAAAAAAAGCGTTGGGCAATTGAGTGCGCTTAAACAGCTAGAGTTTTCTAAATCCCATGATACCTTAACGGGATTGATGACTAGGGATGTATTCTCTCAGTATTTTAATAATAGTCGCTCCTCAATACCCGAAAATCAAGGGGTAGCTTTTGTTATTGATATTGATAAATTCCAAGTTTTTAACAACTCGTTAGGCTTTACTAAAGGCGATTCAGTTTTGCGTATGCTGGCTGAGGAAATCAAAAAAGTGATACCTATTGGAGCTAAAATATCTCGGATCAGTAATGATCAGTTTGCTGTTCTGGATTCAAATATGGTTCATACCAAAGCTCAAGATTATGCCCATTTCTTAAAATCCCATATTGAAAATTTAGATCTGTCGAATATCGAAGAGAGCTTGTCACTTACGAGTTGTGTCGGCGTTGTTAAAATCAATGCAGAAGTGGTGGATAGTGAACATTTGATGAGTTCATTGTTGTTGACATTAAAACTAGCAAAAAGCAAAGGCCGAAATCAGGTTTTGTTGTATCAATCGGATGATCCCGAATTAGCCCAACATGCACAAGAAATGGAGATTTATCACGCTATTCAGCGAGCATTAAACGAAGATAGCTTTCAACTTTATAGGCAAGAAATTAGATCAAACTCAAGCAATTGTGAAAACAGTGTTTATGAAGTATTGCTGAGAATGTTTGATTCAATGGGCAACATTGTAAGTCCGGCTTTATTTATTCCAATTGCCGAACAACATAGCTTAGCAGCAGAGCTAGATAAGTGGGTTATCGCTAGAGCCTTTAAAAATATGGCGGTAAGTAAAACAAAAGACCATTATTGCATAAACCTTTCGGGGCAAACGTTGGCTGACCCAAGCATGGTTGGCTATGTAAAACAAAAAATTGAACAGTTTGGTGTGGTACCGCAGCAAGTTACGTTTGAAATAACCGAGACCTTTGCAATTACTCATTTAGAGTCTGCTATTTACTTTATTGGTGAAATTACAAAGTATGGCTGTCAGTTTGCTCTTGATGACTTCGGTAGCGGTTTATCTTCATTTAGTTATTTGCAAAAACTGCCAGTAAAAAAATTAAAAATTGATGGTGTTTTCATCAAGAATATCACTGAAAATCCAAGAAACCAGGCATTTGTCAGCACAATGGTAACGTTAGCAAAGTCAATGGAAATGGAAACTGTTGCAGAGTTTGTTGAAACCGAGGAAGAGTTTACTATGCTCAAGGAGCTGAACCTCGATTTCTGCCAAGGTTATTTCTTCCATAAACCCGATCGCTGGATTGTTAATGAAATGTTGGAATTGGCTTCGAATAACCATTCGCAACAATAGTGGTTCGATTATTGTTATTGTTGCTACTGAGAAAAAGTGAATTGGATTAGCAAGCATTTTATTTTTATTTTTGATGGATATACTTACCACATAGTCACTTTCTAAATTACTTCAATGAATGAAAAGTTGAGGTAGTTATGTACATAAATTTAATTAAGGAATACAAATGACAGCGCAATTTATCAAGTCTAAAGCTGCAGTAGCATGGGGCCCAAATGAGCCGTTAAAAATTGAAGAAGTTGATGTAATGCTTCCTAAAGCAGGTGAAGTGTTAGTAAAGATTGTTGCTAGCGGCGTATGCCATACTGATGCTTTTACATTGTCGGGTGAAGATCCAGAAGGTATATTTCCTGCGATACTAGGCCATGAAGGTGGTGGTATTGTTGAGCAAATTGGTGAAGGCGTAACGAGTGTATCTGTTGGCGACCATGTCATTCCTTTATATACACCAGAATGTGGTGAATGTAAGTTTTGTACTTCAGGAAAAACGAATCTTTGTCAAAAAATCCGTGAAACACAGGGTAAAGGCTTAATGCCAGATGGCACGACTCGTTTTTACAAAGACGGCCAGCCAATATTTCACTATATGGGCACTTCAACATTTTCAGAATACACTGTAATGCCAGAAATTTCGCTAGCTAAGGTTAATAAAGACGCTCCGCTAGAAGAGGTGTGTTTATTGGGCTGCGGTGTAACAACCGGAATGGGCGCTGTTATGAATACAGCTAAAGTAGAAGAAGGTGACACGGTTGCTATCTTCGGTCTTGGTGGTATTGGTTTGTCAGCAGTAATTGGTGCAACAATGGCAAAAGCAGGTCGTATTATCGCTATTGATATTAACGAAAGTAAATTTGATTTAGCCAAAAAGTTGGGCGCAACTGATTGTATTAATCCGAAAGATTACGATAAGCCAATTCAAGACGTAATTGTTGAGCTAACAGACGGTGGCGTGGACTACTCTTTTGAATGTATAGGCAACGTTGATGTAATGCGCTCTGCTCTTGAGTGTTGCCATAAAGGCTGGGGTGAGTCGGTAGTTATAGGTGTAGCTGGAGCAGGACAAGAAATTTCAACTCGTCCATTCCAACTGGTTACTGGTCGTGTATGGCGTGGTTCAGCATTTGGCGGTGTAAAAGGGCGCTCTGAGTTACCTGATTACGTAGAGCGTTATTTGGCCGGTGAGTTTAAACTAAGTGACTTTATAACTCATACAATGGGCTTAGATGGGATTAATGAAGCTTTTGATTTAATGCACGAAGGCAAAAGCATTCGTACCGTTATTCATTTTGATAAGTAGTCATCATGTTAAAAAATATTAGTTCAACTAAAGTATTTGATGGTTGGCATAAGCAATATAAACACCAATCTAGCTCAGTTTCAGGGGAAATGCAGTTTGCTGTGTTTCTTCCTCCTGGTGTTAGTGAAAATAACAAAATGCCGGTTTTGTATTGGTTATCAGGCTTAACTTGTACCGATGAAAACTTTATGCAAAAAGCAGGTGCTTTGAAGCTAGCGGCGGAGTTGGGGGTGGTTATTGTTGCACCAGATACGAGCCCTAGAGGCGAAGCAGTAGCTGATGATGACAGTTATGACTTGGGCCAAGGCGCCGGCTTTTATCTTAATGCGGTTAAGCAGCCTTGGGCGAAGCACTACCAAATGTACGATTACGTTGTAAAAGAATTACCTAAATTAATCGAAAGTGAATTTCCAGTCACAAATAAAAAATCGATTTCGGGTCATTCTATGGGAGGGCATGGAGCGCTTACGATAGCTCTAAAGAATCCAACTGAATATGCCTCAGCTTCGGCATTTAGTCCAATTTGTAACCCTAGTGATTGTCCTTGGGGCATTAAAGCCTTTAGCGCCTATTTAGGTGAAGAAAAAAGTCTTTGGGCGCAATACGATACAGTAGAGTTGATTAAAAGCTCGAGTGACTTTGTACCGACACTGATTGACCAAGGTTTAGATGATAACTTCTACCCTGAGCAACTCAAAACGCTAGAACTGAAAAAAGTAGCAGAAGAGTACGACTACGATGTAGAAGTGAATATGCGAGAAGGTTATGACCACAGTTATTACTTTATTTCGAGTTTTATAGATATACATTTACAGTTTCACTTAAAACACTTGTTAATGTAAAACTTTACAATAGCGTCATTAAATTATAAAAAGTCGGTAATCACCGGCTTTTTTGTTTTGTACTAAACTTATAAGGTCTGAACGAACTAAAAGAAAGTAAGTAATGAAATCAAGTCAGTACCATTATCAGAATCGTGTTTGGCAAAAATCCAATAGCCTCCCTTTAGCAAGTCCCGCGCAATTAGTATTAACTTTTGGTTGTCGCCAGTTAGCCAGTTCTAAAGAGTTTCGAAATGAGCTCCGTTCAGCATTCCCTGATGCTGATATCATAGGCTGTACCACCAGTGGAGAGATTATTGATACGGAAGTGTTTGACGAGACAATGGTGGTCAATGAACTAACTTTTGAACATACCGAAACACAATGCCGGAGTATAAACCTAGATGACTTTGCTAGTTTTGATGCCGCCATTTCTTCTCTCGCTGAAAGTTTACCTTTTGAACACTTAAAACACGTACTGGTTATATCCGATGGACAAAATGTAAATGGTACTGACTTAGCTGAGAAGTTGATGACAGAACTACCTCCGAAAGTAACTATTTCAGGCGGTTTAGCTGGAGATGGAGACAGGTTTAATGAAACGATTGTTTGGCATAATGACAAGATTAGTGCAAAACAGATTGTGTTGTGCGGCTTTTATGGTGACCAACTCCAAGTCGGCTTTGGTTCTGCTGGCGGGTGGGTTCCTTTTGGACCAGAACGATTGATTACAAAATCAGAAGCCAATGTTCTTTACGAATTAGATGGTCAATCTGCGTTAGAGCTTTATAAAGAGTATTTAGGTGAGTTTGCATCAGAATTGCCAGCTTCCGCTCTTCGGTTTCCTCTATGCCTTAAAAATGAGAGTGATGGTGATTTTACTGTGCGTACTATTTTGAATATCGACGAATCATCAAACAGTTTGATTTTCGCTGGGGATATTTCAGAAGGGCAGTATGTCACTTTAATGCGAGCAAATACTGGAAAATTAATAGATGGAGCGCAGCTATCAGCTCAACAATCTCTAGATATTGCTGGGTATGATGAACCTGACTTCGCTCTGTTAATAAGTTGTGTTGGCCGAAGGCTAGTATTACAGCAGGAGTCTGAATACGAGCTTGAGAGTGTTCAAGAAGTGTTAGGAGAAGGTTGTACATTAGGTGGCTTTTACTCTTATGGAGAGCTATCGCCAAGAGGCTTCGAAAATCGTTGTTTACTGCACAATCAAACGATGACGGTTACTACATTTAAAGAACACAATTGATATGCACCGTTTACTAAAACGTCAAATTAAAAAATACTTGTTAACAAATGAACCCGACGAGGAATTAACTCGTTTTTTAGCTTCCATCGACCAAGCTTATCAACAGAATGAACGCGAACTGTCTTTAATAGATCGCTCACTAGAATTGGCTTCTACCGAACTGTCTAGTCGAAATGAGTCTTTACGACGTGAAGTTGAAAAACAGCAATTGATTCAAAAAGAACTGTCGCTTTCTTTGGCCGCTTTAAATGCAACATTTGATTCAACGGGTGAAGCTATTCTTGCTATAAACCTAGAAGGAAACGTGACTAAGTTTAACCAAATGGCGGGGCAACTTTTTAACAGTAATATACTTACACGTGGACCCTTGTCGTTAATTAAGTTAAAAAGTGTGATTTCCCAACTAGACGACACAGCTCGGCTAGGTCATAAGTTTAGACAAATAAAACATAATCCATTAGTTGAATTGTATGGGCAGTTAAGGTTGAAGGATGGACGTTCTTTTGAATATCACACATCTGCTCAAATTCAAGGGGAACAAATTTTAGGCCGTGTTTGGTGTTTCAGAGACATTAGTGAGCTTAAGCATAATGAGGCAATGGTTCAGCATCAAGCTTTTCATGACGCCCTTACTGGCTTGCCTAATAGAGCACTACTAGATGATCGATTATCGCACGGCATTACATACTGTAATCGCTTCAATACTCATTTGTCAGTTTTGTTTATTGACTTAGACGACTTTAAAAAAGTAAATGATAATGCTGGACACCAAGCTGGTGATGCAGTGTTAAAGGAAGTAACAAAACGCATAAAAACATGTATTAGAGATGTTGATACTATTGCCCGCTTAGGTGGCGATGAGTTTGTTGTACTACTCGAAAACCTTCAAGAGTCTAAAATATCTACTGTGATTAGCCATCGAATAATAGATGAAATTGTGAAGCCATTTGTTGTAGGTGATAGTGAATTTTACATCTCATCTAGCATCGGTATTAGCATGTACCCTAAAGATGGTATCGACAGCGAAGAGTTGCTCCGTAAGGCCGATATGGCAATGTATCATGCTAAGTCCTTAGGTAAGAATAATCACCAGTATTTTGATAGTGAACTTGAGCGTTCATCAAATCAGCAATTACAAGTTGAAAACCATTTAAGAGAAGCAATAGGAAACGACGAGTTTCATTTGAATTATCAACCAAAAATTGATTTGAAGAGCAATGCTATTATTGGTTTTGAAGCTTTATTACGTTGGAACAGAGCTGGTGGAATGAATACCCCTGATATATTTATTCCAGTAGCAGAACAAACTGGATTAATAAACGAAATAGGTGATTGGGTTTTGAAGCAAGTTTGTGCTGATATCAAAAAATGGCTTGAACTTGGATATGGGTTATTACCAGTCGCGATAAACGTTTCACCTGTGGAATTCAGAAATAAAAAGCTGGTTGAGCAGATAAAAGCCACCATTATTGAGTATGGCATTCCGCCCGAAGCTATTGAAATTGAAATTACGGAATCATTATTCTTGGATAATATCTCGTTTGTGAAAGAGATATTAAAAGAGTTGAGAGACTTTGGCATCAGTGTGGCGGTTGATGATTTTGGAACTGGTTATTCGTCTTTACAATACCTTCATGAGCTGCCAATCGATATACTTAAAATAGATAAGTCGTTTATTTTGGATTTAAGTAATCAACCGCATAATGCCGCGATAGCCGATAGTATTATTAATCTTGCGCACAACCTTGGGCTAAAAGTGGTGGCGGAAGGTATCGAAAACCAAGCCTCCATGTCATTTTTGAAACATCGGGGTTGTGATATTGGGCAAGGTTTTTTTATGTATAAACCTATGAGAAGTGAAGAGTTGATGGAACTTATTGTTTGATTTGACCAATATGATACGGTTGTATTTTTGAAATAGTTTAAGTCTAAAAAATAGTCTTTTTTTTTTGAAAAAAAAAGTTGATCGAACGGAAATAAGCTTGCGTAAAAATTGAGCAAACTAAGCATAAGGAATTTTAAAGTGATAAAAATAAAAGCTCTACTTCTAATAACATGCAGCATTTTTTTTATTCAAGCTTGTAATGATAGTGACGATGAAGTGCCAGTAGCAACAATAGTTGATGTGGCCAAAGCAAACGGGAATTTTACTACCCTAATTGCAGCACTCGAAGCTACAGGTCTAGATGAAACTCTTTCAGACACAAACAGCACATACACAGTATTCGCGCCTACCGACGCTGCATTTGCGTTGCTTGGTGATGATGCAATAACTTCTCTGCTCAACGATACCGACACCTTAAGCAATATTTTAACCTATCATGTCATCAATGGAGAAGTCAGCTCAGTTGCTGCTGAAGCCGCTGTTGGCATCACCGTTGAGATGGTAAATGGGGATTCCATTGGTATTTCTCTAGACGGGGACAATTTGTTAGTGAATACAGCGACAGTCACTACTGTGGACATAGAGACGGACAACGGAATTATTCATGTAATTGATGCGGTGTTAATGCCACCGGCGGCAAAAGGTACGCCAATGGATAACATTGTTGAAACCGCCGTAGCGGCAGGAAACTTTACAACGCTAATATCAGTGCTTGAAGCCACTGAGCTGGATGACGTATTAGCGAATGAAGATAGTACATTCACAGTATTTGCGCCAACAGACGCTGCTTTCGCGATGATAGATGAAGAGACTTTAGGTCTTTTATTGGATAACCCTAATGTACTAGCTAGTATTCTATTACAGCACGTTGTGGTCGGAGTAGAAGTAGATTCCGTTAATGCATATGCTTTAAATGGAACTTCAGTGGCAACCGCATCACAAGCTGCCATTGACGTTAGCATTAATACTTCAACTGACATTCTATTGTTTGGTGGTGCAAACGTGATTTCAAAAGATATTTATACATCAAACGGGGTAATACACGTTATCGATGCTGTTGTTATTGGTGATGTGGCGTTGCCTGAACCACCAATTAGTTTGGTAGATGTAGCGAGAGAAAATGGTAGCTTTACAACACTTGTTGCAGCTCTAGAAGCTACTGGTTTAGACATTGTATTGGCTGATACTGACTCAACTTATACTGTTTTTGCACCAAGTGATGCTGCGTTTGAGAAGCTTCCGGAGGGAACAGTAGCTGGCTTATTGGCAGATACAGAAACACTATCTGACATATTGCTTTACCACGTTTTAGCGGGAAATGTGACATCTGATACGGCAATTACAGTCGCGCAGTCAAATAGCAGCTTAATCACCATGGAGAATACTGATAACGTTGCCTTATCTTATGTGGACTCAACGTTGTTTGTTAATAACGCGTCAGTAGTGACAACAGACGTCATGGCAGACAACGGTACCATTCATGTGTTAGATACAGTAATCATGCCTCCAGTAGAAAAAGGGGAGCCTACTCAAAGCATTGTTGACGTTGCGGTTGCTGATGATCGTTTCACTACACTTGTTGACGCTCTAACTGCAGCTAACCTAGTTGATGTTTTGGCGAATGAGGAAAGTACATTCACGGTATTTGCACCAACGAATGATGCTTTTGACAAAATTGATAGTGCAGCGTTGGATGCGCTATTGGCTGACACTGAAGCGCTAAGAGAAGTATTGTTACAACACGTTATCACTGCTGAAGTTAACTCTGTGAGTGCTTACTCATTAAACGGAACAAATGTTGGAACCGCTTCGGGAAATGACGTAGGTATTTTAATAGATGCAAATACAGGCTCATTACAATTTGGTGGTGCAAACGTAATAATAACGGACATATATACTACAAATGGCATTATCCACGTTATTGATACTGTAGTGGTAGAACCATAAGGTTTAAATCAAGTTTAGGCGGGAGCTAGCTTTACGTTTAAACTTATTACTAAAGCCGAAGTGCCTATTATACAAGTACTTCGGTTTTTAGCTTTTTGTAACCACCTACTTTACATTTGATATGCTACCAAATTTTTAATCTGCCTCTGTAGCCCCTTGGTCTTTGACACTATCAGCTTTACCATCATTAGCTTCTGCGCCAGACACAGGCTCTTCCGGTACTAAATTCTCTCTGTCGGCTTTACTAATATATTTTTCTTTCTTCTTGGGATTTCGCTTTTCGTTACGCTTTTTTGCTTTGCGTTTAAGTGTTTCGTTAATTTTCTTTTTTCGATTCATTTTTGCGGGCTACCAAGTCTAAATATCAATGGCATTATAATGCTAATGTAGCGTAATGGTAATGAACTTTTCACTTTACAGTTAATCAAAGAATAGACTAATCTTTAAAATAAGATTGAATACTAACAAAACAGCCCCACTTAAATAGATAGTGAATTGTTTGAGATAATTATGAAAAAAACCTCATTGTTTCTGTTAATTGTTTTTGTCAGTAATTTTATTACTGCTTTAGCTTTTGCGCAGGCTGACATTAATGAGGCCGCGGCAGAACGCTATAGTCAAACATTTAATCAACAACTAACACTGAACAGTGCAGCTAGCCAAAATCTAATAAATCTAGTTGAGCAAATCAACAGCGAATCAAATGATGATTTTGAGCAAGACTCACATTTAGCACATAGCTCAAGTTTAATAGCGAAAAGTAATGCCATTGCTCCTCTTTCGTTTTTAAACGACTCCTCCAGTGCAACCAAATATCTATATTATATTGCAAGAGCACCACCTCATTTCATTGACTAAAAATCAAACTTTTAAAACTACAAACATAATTTAATTAGTCAAATTGCACTCTAAGAGTGCGAGAGGTAAGCAATGAAAGAATTACATTTATATAATGTTGATCAAAGTGACAACGTTTTTATTCACGCTCTTGATAAACAATTAACAATTACATCTCCAGCCACAGAGGTTTTTAATGACTTTCAGGAGCATGAGCCTGTAAAAGTAAGTGGTGACGTAAAGGCAAAAGATGCTTTGATTTTAATGAAAAGAGCAGATACTGAAATGAAGCTAGTTGTATCTAATCAAGGTGATTTTTTAGGGTTGATTAGTAGCAATGAGCTCAATGAGCAAAATATTATCTCCGAGGTATCTCGTGGAGTTAGTAGGGATGATGTGTTAGTCCAAGATTTGATGATATCTAAGCACAAGTTACATGCCTTTGACTATGAAGAGTTATCACGCGCTAATGTAAGCGATGTTGTGTCTTCGTTACGTAACTATGGTTTGAGGTACTGTTTAGTGGTTGAGAGAAACCAACATCAAATTAAGGGTGTTATATCGGCTAATGATATTGCGAGAGCCTTGCAAGTACCTTTGAGCTTAAACGAAAGATCCTCATTTGGGCACCTGTATAACGCTATTGCCAATCATTAATTAAGAAAAGGAGTAAAAGTAGGATTGTCTACTTTTACTCCGGTTTAGCATAGCCGTTTTATTCTCTGAATGTTAATACCATAGATTGTAATTTGTCTGTTCTATTGGTTATTTCCGAGCTTGAATTTAAAACCGATTCCGCTTGCTGTAAATTATTCTGAGATGCATCGCTAATGTTAACGATGTTTTTACTGATTTCTTGTGAAACTAAGCTTTGTTCTTCTGTGGCTGTGGATATTTGCATGGCCAAATCTGCAATTTCTGCTATTGATTGATAAACATCTTGAACCATTTTTTGAGATTGTTCAGCCTTAAGTACGCAAACATCCGCTGAATCCTTTCCTTTATCCATCATGTCCGACCAAGAAAGTAGAACAGATTGAATTTCAGATATAGATTTTTGAATCTGCTCTGTCGCTCCATGGGTCCGGCTAGATAGCGCCCGAACTTCATCAGCAACAACGGAGAAACCTCTGCCGTGTTCGCCTGCTCGTGCCGCTTCGATAGCAGCGTTTAGCGCCAGTAAGTTTGTTTGGTCAGCAATACCTTGAATCTCTTGCATGATATCGCCAATTTTTTCTGCCTCACTAGCTAACTCAGTGGCAGAGTTTGCCGACTTGGATACTTCCGCGGCTAGTATATTCACTTGTACCATGGTTTCACCCATCACTGAGCTAGCTGTTTCACAATTCTTGTGGGCGAATTTGACTCTGTCATTTGTGCTCGTCGTATTTTTAGCGACTTCCTCTATGGTTGCCACCATTTCCTCTACGGCGGTAGCGACTAAATGTAGCTCTTCCGTTTCACGCTCTACGCCGTCTTTAGAGGTATTGGCAGCCTGTTGAAGCTCAACTGTTTTTTGATTTAGCTCAGCGCTATTGTCAACGACACGACCCAAAATCGTTTTTACCTTTCCTTGCAAAATCTTATTCCGAAAATCGAAAGGGCTTAAGGTGCCGTTACCGGAATATATTAATCGAGAAATGCTATCTAATTCTTCTTTCGCTTTTTGACTGGCTTTAGGAATATCAACGAGTTCTTGCTTAAATAATACAAATGGACTCACAACAAAGCCAAGTACAAAAGCCGGGTGTAATGTAGCTAAATAAGCAAATAACAGGGTTACTAACCCAAAAAGTATCAGGCGAGTCTTGTAGCTATCGAACGGCCGAGTCACTGATTTTCCTGCTCTAAGCGAGTTATAAGCAGATTGGGCCTTCACTTTAAGTTCAGGTTTTAAATTGGTGCGGACAGATTGAAAGCCAATAACCTGTTTGTTTTCATAAATAGGGGTTACAAAAGCATCTACCCAATAATAGCGACCATCTTTACAGCGGTTTTTTACAGCACCTCGCCAAGAACGGCCAGCCTGTACGCTATTCCAAAGGTCCGCAAATGCCTCTTTTGGCATATCTGGGTGTCTAACAATATTATGGTTCTTACCGACCAACTCACTATACTCAAACCCGGCAACTCTACAAAAAGCAGGATTTGCATAAGTAATTACGCCACGAAGGTCCGTGGTAGAAACTAATTCTTCAGATTCGGCAAAACCGACTTCTTCGTCAATGATGTCTGCATTTCGTTTATTCATAAAAATTAAATATTTGGCTTTAAGAAGTTTAGTTAAATCAAAGTGTAGACTTTTTTTAGGATCTTGCAGGGAAAGGAAATTTAAATGTTAACCAAACATACTCACTTTTGAGTATAGAAAATAAAAATTTAACTACAGTGAACTACTTAAACCGCAAAAAAGATAAATGAAAAATGCACCCCAAAAAGAAACCGAAGTATGTTTCAAAAGCAGGCCAACTATAGGCTCCAAAACAAATCAGGTTATACTTTTAAGTCAATTATTGATACAGGTCAACAAACCTAAGTAGGTAGTCACTTGAGGCAAATAAATATTGTTTTAGATCAATATTTAAAAATTGTATCGGATTATTCTTCTGCTCAAACGAACAGGAGAATTTATATGAAAACATCTATAGTCAGTACTACAATTTTCAGCACCACCGCCTTAGCACTGCTCGCTAGCGCTTCGTTATTTTGTGCGTCTGCATCGGCTCATGAAAAAGGCGATATTCTAGTTAGAGTTGGTTTAACGAATGTTGCACCTGACGAAAGTAGCTCAAACATATCAGTGGCTGGTGGTGATTTAGGATTTGGGGTGAGTGTTGACAGTAATACTCAGCTTGGTCTGAACGTGGCTTATTTTGTAACGGACCGTTGGAATATTGAAGTGCTTGCAGCGACACCGTTTAGCCATGATATCTACGTGAACTCGAACCCTCTCGGGCTTACTAAATTAGGCGAAGTTAAGCACTTGCCTCCAACTGTTACAGCTAATTACTTCTTCGCAACACCTGAAGCTAATTTTCAACCTTATGCGGGTATCGGTCTAAATTACACCGTATTTTTTGATGAAGAATTTACGGCTACCAACGAAGAGTTAGGTTTTTCCGATTTAGACCTGGATGGTTCATTTGGTTTGTCAGCACAAGCTGGATTTGATTATAAAATTAATGAAAAATGGTTTGTTAATGGCTCAGTTCGATACATAGATATTAGTACTGATGCAGACTTTACTCTGAATAATGCCGGACTTGGTGCAAACAATGCAAATGGAACCGTGCGTGTTGATATTGATCCAATGGTTTATACATTGTCAATTGGCTACAAGTTATAGATAAACAGGTATGCGGGTATTATACAAAGGTCACCAGTGGTGGCCTTTTTTGTTTTTTTTTAGGCGTTTGAGGTTAGACAACAGAGCTGCCTCCGTACGTGGTTGGTTAAAAATAGTTCAATTATTTAATTATTTTATTTTGCGAAAAAAGTTGATCGTCTAAAAAAACATCGCCGTAACGTTGGAAGTGATTAACACGCAAAAGGAATAATCAAGTGAACAAATTTAAAGCACTACTCTTAATAATTGGCAGTATGTTTTTTATTCAAGCCTGCAACATCTTAGACGATGATGATGATGATATTGTCGAAGAAACGCAGGTAACAACTATTGTTGATGTGGCAGTCAGCAATGGTAACTTTACAACTTTGGTTACTGCACTTCAGGCCACCGGTCTTGATGTAACACTTTCGGATACAGATTCTAGTTTTACGGTATTTGCACCAACCGATGATGCCTTTGCTCTTCTTGGCACAGACACAATTGATGCCTTATTAGCAGATACCGACACCCTCAGTAATATTTTGACTTACCATGTTATCAGTGGCGAAGTAAATGCAGAGGCGGCGGTTGGCGCTGCTGGCAGCCGAGTTGAGATGGTCAACGGCGATTTTGTTGGCTTATCTCTTGATGGTGACAGTTTGTTGGTTAACACCGCTACGGTTGTCACCACCGATATACAAACCGATAACGGCATTATCCATGTCATAGATGCTGTTTTGATGCCACCTGCTGATATGGGCACGCCAACATCAAACATAGTGGAAACTGCGGTTGCAGCTGGTGACTTCACAACCTTAGTTGCTGCGCTTCAAGCTACAGATTTAGATGCAGTATTAGCGGATGAATCAACGCAATTTACGGTGTTTGCGCCAACGGACGCCGCGTTTGATTTGATAGACGACGAAACATTAGGTTTGCTGCTTGATAACCCTGATGTGTTATCAAGCATACTACTACAACACGTTGTTTCGGGGTCAGCCGTAGATTCAGTAACAGCATACACACTCAATGGTGGCAATGCGACAACTGCTTCTGACGCGGAAATTGCAATTGCAATTAACAGCATGACAGATATGCTTACCTTTGGTGGTGCGAATGTTGTTGTAAAAGACATTTACACGACTAACGGCATCATTCATGTCATCGATACGGTGATAATCGGTAATGTTGAACTCCCTACACCACCGATGAGTTTGGTTGATGTGGCGCGAACTAATGGAAACTTCACGACGTTAGTCGCTGCACTAGAAGCAACCGGATTAGACGCGACACTTGCTGATCTTGATACTGACTACACTGTGTTTGCTCCTACGGATGCAGCGTTTGATGCGTTACCAGAGGGCACAGTTGCTTCATTATTAGCAGACACAGATACGCTGAGTGATATCCTTTTATACCACGTGTTGGCTGGTAAAGTGATGTCGGATGCTGCACTAACTGTTGCAAATTCAATGGAAAGCGAAGTCGTAACAGCCAACACAGACAAATTGGCTCTAAGCGCTATCGACGGCACTTTGTATATAAACAATGCAACAGCGACTACAACGGACGTTATGGCTGATAATGGTATTATTCATGTTGTTGATACTGTATTAATGCCACCTGTGGATAAAGGCATGCCTACGATGAATATTGTAGATACTGCCGTTGCTGATGGGCGATTCACGACATTAGTAGACGCCTTAACACAAGCAGACTTGGTGACGACTTTGTCGGATGCCGATGCAACGTTCACTGTATTTGCTCCGACAGATGACGCATTTGATGCAGTCGATAGTGCAGCTCTTAGTGCATTGCTTGCAGACAACGCGGCATTAACAGAAGTACTGACCCAGCACGTCATTGCTGCTGAGGTTAATTCAATAAGTGCTTATGCTGCCAATGGCACATCAGTGGAAACTGTATCAGGAAACACTATTGATATTAGTATTGACTCTGACTCGCGTTTACTGACGTTTGGGGGCGCTAATGTAGTTATTACTGATATATATACCACTAACGGCATTATTCATGTAATCGATGCTGTAGTGCTAAATTAGGCAAGATAATAGCAAGCAAAGAAAAAACCTATTAGTGAAGTGACCCCCAATAGTTGGATATTTCAATTACTGGGGGTCTTTTTATATCAAAAAACAGTTATCAATACCCGTTACCAGGAACCGTACATAGGGTTTGGTAGTAGTACAAACTTAATACCTGCACCTTTCAATAATGTTTCGATATCAGCTTCATGCTGAACCACACCTACAAAGTCTTCAATGTTATCGCCGACCTGCATGATGATTTGAGAGGTTTCGAACTGGTTATGACGACCAGATTTAGGTGCAAAACAACTCGCGGTCCCAGATTCAATTTGCTGACGACGAAGGTCTTTATCATTTTTGATAGACGCACCATTTATTGAAGATTTGTCTTCAGAAACTCGGCCCATTAGACATACGTTACTTGGTGATAGTTGCAGGCCGAGCTGTTGAATATTATCCCACGTGTAACTGTCAAGATTACGGTTACGGTTAGTGATGAGCGCTACATTACCACCCTTACGAATAACGGTTTCGATAAACGATTTGGCACCAGGAACAAATGTGGCTTGTTTTGACATTACCCACGCGTCCCAACTTGCTGGTGTATACTGCTGCCCCTTAAGTTCTAAATTTGCTTGGTAGCCGCTGTTATCCAGTACAGTCTCATCGACATCCATCACTACCGCCCAATTGCCATTAAAGTTACTTTTAACAATTTGCTGCTCTGCACGCTGATAGGTTGCTGCAGTTAAAAAGCGATATTCGGCGCTGGTTGTTTGCCACTTTACGGCATTGCTTAATTCAAAGCGTTGCGGGCTGATAGACAATGAAACGGCACAATGGTCGCTTAACATTGCCTTTGGATCCATATTCTTATATGAAGCTACACTCGCTTTTTTTGCTATGTTTGAAGACAGATTACCAACCCAAATATGATCGATAGGTGCTGGATAGTATGGGTGACAACCAATGAGGTCAGCAGTTGTATTCTCTAACGTTGAGGCGCTATTGTCAGTATTAACCGTTAGTTGACCGGTTAATTTATTGTAAGGCGCTGAAAGTCTGTGATTAAAGTCTCCAACCATGACATAAGGAAGCCCTGCTTTTTCTTTTGACTCGACCCAGCTATCTAAAATAGGAGCCTGTTTAGAGAACACTTGGCAAGATCTTGAATCTGAACGACTATAATCATCAACAAAACAGCCACTTTTCATATGAACATTTAATATAGATAAAAGGCCATGCGGAGACTCAATGGTAAGCTCAAGACCGTAACGTAAGCCTCTCGAATCTAATGCAAGTTCAGGTAGAGATTTAACTTGTTGTACCTCAATTCCTTTTCGTACTGCAAAGCCAACCTTTTGTTGACTAGACATGCGGCCAGACTCTCTGCATTTGTATGATTCACTATCGGGTCTATCAGAAATAAAGACCTGCCAGTTTTCTTTAGGAAATATCTGTTCAATTGCTTCTTTTGATGCCACTTCCTGCAATCCTACAACGTCAGTGTTTAATGACTGTGCGTAGGCTTTCATTTCGTTAAGTTCGCTCTCGCTTCTTGGCCTACAACCGTCACTAATTGGATAAGCTAAGTGCTCAATATTCCATGAACTAATTGTTAATTCTTTGTTTCCCATACTTGAAGAGGCGGTGTTCGGCATAGTTTCTGGTGCTGGTTTAGCGATGGCAGAATACGCACCAAAAAGAAGAGCAATTGCAGTTAAATGTTTCAATTTAGTTCCTTAATAAAAGTTATTGGCTAGTGAGATCTAAAATCATCGGGCTGCCCCTGATAAGTCTCTATTTTTGTTATGTCCATTTTATAAGCTGAAGTGCCTACAATATCTTCAAATAAACCTTGCTGTAGAATACCACCGAAACTGTATGCCTGTTCTAAACTAGAACTGGTAAAACCCGGCGTTAATCTAGCAAAGATAATTTGATTTGGTGGAGGGGGTGGAAAATGTATGCAAGCGCCGTAATAAGGCACAATAAAGATAAGACTTGGGGTTTTATCTTCGTGAAATTCAATTGGCACATAAAAACCGTCAATACTTACTGACTGTTGTTCAAAACTTGCAATAGTATTAGTTGAAAACATAGCATCGTGGTATTGCTCATCAGTAGAGGCTTCAATAGAACGCAAAACTTGTGCGCTGACTTGGCCAATGGTTTCTGATTCTGACGATATAGGTTGTTGATATCGCTTAAGGATCGACGTTTCTATTTTTGGTAATAAATCTGTCCATTTTAAACGCTGTAAAGGCTGCGAATTGAACCTTTTTAATAACTCGGTTTGCTCTGTCGAATACAACAAATGTGTGCCTAGAGAAACTTTTATAGTTTCTGCTAAATTTGGAAGTTGCACACAATTTTTGCCCACAAAAAAAATACCTAAAAAGAGTAAAACAACAGCGGCTATTTTCATTGATTAGAAATATTCCAGTTCATTAGATTGCAAAATGATATGTTATATCATAAAGTGTCAACATTAGGAATTGAAGCCCAATAACTCATTGGTGACAGTTTTTACACAGATTACACTTTTCCTTGTAAATCCAGCTTAAAAGTCTGGTAAACCCTTTGTTTGGGCTCTGTATGAGCCCAAACCTTTTTCTTATTACCTTTTGGAAAGTCATTAAGTGAGAGTTCTTCGGTGAGCGTCGTTAAATAGAACAAAAGCTAAATTTAAGGCACAAAAAAACCGACTATTAAGTCGGTTATTGTTTTCAAAGAATGGTACCGGTGGGCGGACTTGAACCGCCACTCCCGAAGGAAACGGATTTTGAATCCGTCGTGTATACCAATTTCACCACACCGGCAGTACGTATTCTTTGATAGATTATGAATCTATTACATTTAAATCTTCAGAGCAATGGTATTGCGTTGAAGCGAGAGGATTATAACTAGCCTAATTGCACATGCAAGTTATTTGTTTATATGAAGGTTTAATTGAATAGATATTATGCAACTTGAATAAAAGGTTTTTGCAAATATGCTTTGTTGATACACTTTCAGAATTATCAGATGAAATATTTGGACGTAAATAGTTTGGAAACAAATAATAGAGCAGGTTTTTTTAAACGACTGGCAGCAATGGTTTATGATTGGTTGGCCGTGATTGCGTTATCAATGTTAGTCACTATTATCAATTTAATCATTGTCTCTTACGGAGCCGATTTTGGGCTATTTGATTTGACGTCGTATGATGATCCTTCCGCTTATTTAAATGATCAAACGTGGTTTCAAGTAGAGTTAGTCCTGTGGGTTTGGTTATTTTACGCCTGGTTTTGGCACGATGGTGGGCAAACAATTGGCATGAGAGCGTGGCGTTTAAAGTTACAGCGCCTAGATGGTCAGCCTTTAGAGCTAACTAGAAGTTTTAAAAGGGCGGCATACTCACTGTTTGGACTGGGCAATCTCATGTTGCTGGTTAATCCAAAGAAAAAGCTATCGGTTCAAGATGCATTAACAAAAACTGAGATGATAGTATTAACGAAAGAACAAAATAAGCAGATATACCTACGTGGTATTGAAGATCCCGAAGAACGCTAATAGCTGTAGGAAATAAACCAAATGCGATGGACCTTTTGGAATTGGAACATCGCATAAACGTTTCTTGTTTGTCTTCTTAGTTTCTTAGTTACTTTTGCTTTTTTGTAAGTAGGTGCAAGGATATTAAAAAGAATACAAAGGTTGGGGCAAATGCTCCTAATACTGCCGGAAGTTCATAAACTAGCGCCATTGAGCCAAATACTCTGTCCACTAAAAAGAACGAAAACCCAGTGAGAATACCAAGTATGATTCTTGCGCCCATCGTGACAGAACGCAGAGGACCAAAAATAAACGATAACGCCAAAAGTAGCATTACAGCGACATTAAATGGCTGAAAAATCTTACGCCAAAACGCTAATTCATAACGACTCGCATTTTGACCATTATTATTGAGGTAGTTTAGATAATCGGTCAATTCAGATAGTGCCATACGCTCAGGCTTTACCGATACAATGCCAAGTTTATTAGGCGCTAAGTCCGTTGGCCAAGGTAGCTCGGCTTTAAAAGAAGTTGTAACGTCTCGGCCGTTCCACTCTTTGATTTGTACATTTGCAAGTAACCATTGGTTATTTTCAAACTTGCCAGTGTCCGCTTTTAATTGACGCGTTAATTTTAAATCGCTGTTAAAGTCGAATACAGAAACACCAAGTAGCTCACCAGATTCAGTTACTTCTCTGATATTGACAAAAGTGTCTGCTTCTTTTGCCCATATTCCTTCATCGGCAGCATAAATATCACCGCCACTTATCGCTTGGGTCTTTAACTCATTCGCTTTTTTTATCGATGCAGGTACACCCCATTCAGAAAATACCATCATCGCCAGAATTAAAATTGTACTTGTCTTTAAAACGGCACCAACCACATTTCCTTTTGACAGTCCAACAGCCTGCATAACAACAAGCTCTGAACTAGACGCTAAAGCTCCTAATCCAACTAAGCCACCTATCATGGCCGCCATGGGGAAAAAGGCCTCAAAATCTTGAGGTATTAAAAACAAAGAATATAAAGCAGCTGTAACAGCTGTGAAATCGGCACGACCGATATACTTTAATTGCTCAATGAAACGAAAAAGCGAACTTATTCCCACTAAAATACCAAGCGTAACCATGATAGAACTAATTACGGTGCGGCCTACGTAGCGCTCAATTATAGACATCCCTAACATCAATTAGCTTCCTTTCGTTGTTTACTCTTTGTGGCTAACCAGAACTGCCTTAATTTACCACCGCTAGACCTATCCCGAAGTAACAATAACGTAGCGGTAAATATGCCAATAATATGAATCCACCATAAACCAACCGACAGCGGGATACGACCATCTTCAAGGGCTGACTTTGCTAGTAGAAGTAAAATGTAATAAGCAAAGAAAATAACAAGTCCTGGTAGAATCTTACCAAAGCGACCTTGTCTTGGGTTTACTGAGCTAAGTGGCACTGCGATTAGCGCTAAAATTGGAATGGTCAATGGTATAGCGATTCGCCACTGGAATTCCGCTTGCGCTTCAACATCATCAGAGTTCATTAATTCAATAGTGCTCTTTGCTGCTAAATTTCGACTTCTTCGCTCAACAGCTTGTTCTTCCATTAATATTTGGTATTTTGAAAAGTTAAGGCGCTGAAGATCTGAGCGCTCATTAAAATAATAGCGGTGACCCGCAGAGAGAATCAAATCTTGCTGACCATTTGGTAGGTCTTGTAATTTTCCAGACTGTGCAAAAACAACGCTCTCTACACCCGACTCACTGGCTTGCGCTACAAAAACCTTTTTCATTTCTGATGTGCTGCGCTCAATGTCATGAACAAAAACAACGGAGTCGCCTTTCCCGGCTTTTTGAAATCGTCCGGCGGTAAGTGTTGATAACACACCTTCTGCGGCAGCATTCTCTCTAACTTGGTATTCGTATTCAGCTGAAATAGGCGCTAGGTATAGAGTGATCGCACCACCAACTATTGCAAGCATAGTGGCAAACAAAAGAGCAACTCTGGCTACATACCACTCGGAAACCCCCGTCGCCTTTAAAACACTCATTTCTTGGTCAGCGTATAGTCGACCATAGGCTAGCATTACGCCTAAAAAGGCGCTTAGGGGAAGGATTACAGCCGCAAGTTGTGGGAAGCGTAAGCCAATGATTGATGCCACTAAATAACCTGGGATTTTGCCTTCTGTTGCGTCAGCTAAAACGCGAACAAAAGTTTGGCTCATGAATATACTCATAAGAACTATAAAAACCGCAAACTGAGACTTAAAAATTTCTGCAGTTAAGTAACGTAAAATTATCACTCACAAACCTTATAAAACTTGTACTTTTACTGGAATAATGCCGATTTTTGAGTAAACTTCTTATTTTCGCAAGAAATCTTTTTTATAGCAGGCTAAACTCATGCTATAACAATCGGACAACAAGCCTTTTTCTAGACTTAAACTTTTGTGCAAGGCTAGATTATAATGGTAAATCAGTGAAACACCGATAAAAATTTTAAATTTAAGTGGAATACTAAAGGCTCACTTATATTTTTGGAGAGATCATGGAATTTAGTGTAAAAAGCGGCAGTCCCGAAAAACAACGCAGCGCATGCATTGTTGTAGGTGTTTACGAACCTCGTCGACTTTCTCCGGTAGCGGAACAGTTAGATCAAATTAGTGAAGGATATATTAGTAACCTTTTACGTCGTGGCGATTTAGAAGGCAAACCTGGTCAAGTTCTATTATTACATCATGTACCTAACGTTCTTAGCGAACGTGTATTATTAGTAGGTTGTGGTAAAGAGCGTGAACTAAACGAGCGTCAATATCGTCAAATCATTAAGAAAACTATAGATACATTAAACGAAACCGGCTCAATGGAGTCAGTTTGTTTCTTAACTGAAATGCACGTTAAAGGCCGAGATACTTATTGGAAAGTAAGACAAGCTGTTGAAGCGACCATGCATAGCCTGTATAGCTTTAACCAGCTTAAAAGCAAAAAAGACGAAGCTCGCCGTCCACTACGTAAACTTGTATTCAACGTGCCTACGCGTCGTGAATTGGCGTTAGGTGAGTCTGCTATTGAACATAGCTTGGCAATATCAAATGGTTCAAAAATGTGCCGTGACGTTGCTAATATGCCACCAAACATTTGTAATCCTGCTTACCTTGCTGACCAAGGTAAAACGTTAGAAGAATTTGATAACGTTTCGGTTTCTACTGTTGGCGAAAAAGAAATGGCTGAACTGGGAATGAACTCCTACTTAGCGGTTGGGCGTGGCAGTGACAATGAATCTATAATGACCATCATTGATTACAAAGGTGGTAACGAAGGCGATGCACCAATTGTCCTTGTTGGTAAAGGTTTAACATTTGACTCAGGTGGTATTTCAATTAAACCATCTGCTCAAATGGACGAAATGAAATATGACATGGGTGGAGCCGCTGGTGTTTTAGGGGCAATGCGCTCACTAGTAGAACTTGGTCTTCCTCTAAATGTTGTCGGTATTTTAGCGGGCTGTGAAAACATGCCAAGCTCAAACGCTTATCGTCCGGGTGATGTTTTAACAACGATGTCAGGTAAAACGGTAGAAGTTTTAAATACTGATGCAGAAGGGCGCTTAGTGTTATGCGACGCGTTAACTTATGTTGAGCGTTATGACCCTGAGTTAGTTATAGATGTTGCTACGTTAACGGGTGCTTGTGTTGTTGCATTAGGCAAGCACGCAACTGGTTTATTAAGCAGCCATAACCCGTTAGCGCACGAGTTACTAAATGCATCAGAGCAATCTGGTGATAGAGCATGGCGTTTACCTTTATGGGACGAGTATCAAGACCAATTAGAAAGTCCGTTTGCAGACTTTACTAACTTAGGCGGTCGAGATGCAGGAACCATCACAGCTGCATGTTTCTTGTCTAGATTTACTAAGAAGTATAACTGGGCACACTTAGACATTGCAGGAACAGCTTGGGTAAGTGGAGGTCCTAATAAAGGGGCAACCGGTCGTCCAGTTCCTATGCTTACACAGTTCTTAATGAACCGTGCAGGTATCGCGGTTGAGCAATAAGCTCAATCGTTTTTATAATTTATAAAGTTGGGCCGTTATGAACGTAATTTTTTGGTTGTTGTCAGACAAACATAGTTTGCCTCAAACCGATGAAGCCAAAAATATTTTGCCTCACTGGCATTATGCCTGTGTTCTAACGGCAGACTTATATCGACAGCACAAAAAAGTGTTGTTAGGCGCGCAGGATCAAGATCACGCTCATCAATTAGATGAGTGGCTCTGGCAATTTGAAGCAAACCGCTTCATACCTCATAATTTACCAGGAGAAGGCCCACATTATGGTACTCCGGTAGAAATAAATTGGCAGCCAAGTCCTCAACGCCGTCAGTGTTTTGTAAATACGAACAATCACATTCCTGATTTTTATCAGCAGTTAAAAGGGATAACTGAGTGGCACGACTTTGTGCCAGCTGATGATGTTGGTAAAGCCGCAGCACGCGAACGTTATAAAACACTTAAGCAAGCAGGTTTTGAAATCACAACCTCGCCTATCCCTGACTCAATCGTTTAATCGAAACAAAATAATTCAAGGCTCTTCTTAAAATGGATAAAACCTATAATCCAAGCGACATCGAACAAACCCTATATCAAGAATGGGAAAACAAAGGTTACTTTAAGCCAAGTGGCGAAGGTGACAGCTACAGTATTGTTATCCCACCGCCAAATGTCACTGGTAGTTTGCATATGGGGCACGCATTCCAACATACGATTATGGACGCGTTAACTCGATACAAGCGCATGGATGGTTTTAATACATTATGGCAAGTTGGTACAGACCACGCTGGTATCGCAACTCAAATGGTTGTAGAGCGTAAACTTGCTGCAGAAAATAAACCAACTCGTACTGAAATGGGACGTGAATCATTCATTGATAAGGTATGGGAATGGAAAGGCGAGTCTGGCGGTAATATTACTAAGCAGATGCGTCGACTAGGTAACTCAGTAGATTGGGAACGTGAACGCTTCACAATGGACCCTGGTTTATCAAAAGCCGTTGAAAAAGTATTTGTTGATTTATACAACGACGATTTAATTTATCGTGGTAAGCGACTTGTAAACTGGGATCCAAAACTTCAAACGGCGATTTCTGATTTAGAAGTTGAGAATAAAGATAAAAAAGGCCACATGTGGCATTTCCGTTATCCATTAGCTGACGGCCAGAAAACAGCAGACGGAAAAGACTACTTAGTAGTTGCTACTACACGCCCAGAGACTTTATTAGGTGATACGGCGGTAGCGGTAAACCCAGAAGATCCTCGCTATAAAGACTTAATCGGTAAGTTCATTAAATTGCCATTTGTTGCGCGTCGTATTCCAATTGTGGGTGATGAACACGCAGACATGGAAAAAGGCACAGGTTGTGTAAAAATCACGCCAGCCCACGACTTTAATGACTATGAAGTAGGTAAGCGTAATCAATTGCCTATGATTAATGTTTTAGACTTTACTGGTCATATTCGAAAAGAAGCGAATGTTTACAATACCAATGGCGAAGAAAGCGACGAGTATAGTACAGAACTCCCTGAGCAATTTCATGGCTTAGAGCGCTTTGCTGCTCGTAAAGCGATTGTTGCCGCAATGGATGAAATTGGTTTATTAGAAGAAATAAAAGAACATGACTTAACGGTGCCTTATGGCGACCGTGGTGGTGTTGTTATTGAACCAATGTTGACAGACCAATGGTACGTGCGTGTTGAATCTATGGCTAAAGTAGCCACAGAAGCTGTGCAAAATGGCGACATTGAGTTTGTGCCTAAGCAATATGAAAACATGTATTTTGCTTGGATGCGTGAGTTGCAAGACTGGTGTATTTCACGTCAATTGTGGTGGGGACATAGAATCCCGGCATGGTATGACAATGACGGTAAAGTTTATGTTGGTGCTAGCGAAGCGGAAGTTAGAAAAGCAAATAACTTAGGTGATGATGTTACACTAAGACAAGACGACGATGTTCTTGATACTTGGTTCTCATCAGCACTTTGGACCTTCTCTACAATGGGTTGGCCAGACAATATTGAAGATCTTAAAACCTTCCACCCAACTGACGTATTGGTAACAGGTTTTGACATTATTTTCTTCTGGGTTGCTCGTATGATCATGATGACCATGCACTTCATTAAAGATGAAGACGGTAAACCACAAGTACCATTTAAAACAGTTTATGTTACGGGTCTTATCCGTGACGAAAACGGCGATAAAATGTCAAAATCTAAGGGTAACGTAATTGACCCATTAGATATTATTGACGGCATTGAATTAGAAACGTTAGTTGAAAAACGCACTGGTAACATGATGCAGCCTCAATTAGCGGCAAAAATTGAGAAAAGCACTCGTAAGCAATTCCCTGAAGGAATGACGTCTAGTGGCACTGACGCTTTACGATTTACTTTGTCTGCATTGGCGTCTACTGGCCGTGATATTAGTTGGGACATGAAGCGTTTAGAAGGTTATAGAAACTTCTGTAACAAGCTTTGGAATGCCAGCCGCTATGTTCTAATGAATACTGAAGAGCATGACTGTGGTCGCGATTTACCAGCAAACAGCCCAGAGTTAGAATACTCACTGGCCGATCGCTGGATTCAAAGTCAGTTACAAAAAACAGTTGAAACAGTGCGTGGTCACTTAGACGCTTATCGTTTTGATTTAGCATCAAGCGCTATGTACGAGTTCACGTGGAATCAATTCTGTGATTGGTACTTAGAATTAACTAAGCCAGTTATCTTTAAAGGAACTGAAGCGCAACAAAAAGCGACACGTAAAACGCTTGTTGATGTGCTAGAAGCTCTGCTTAGATTAATGCATCCAATTATGCCATTTATCACAGAAACGATATGGCAACGTGTTGTTCCACTAACGTCTTTAGGCGACTCTAAAGCTGACAGCATCATGTTAAGTCCCTTCCCTCAATATAATGAGAGTGCGGTTGATGAAAAAGCCTTATCTGACGTTGAGTGGTTAAAGCAGTTCATTTTAGTAATTCGTAATATTCGTGGCGAAATGGACTTATCACCAAATAAACCGATTAGCGTAATTTTAAGAAATACGTCTGAGCAAGATCTGTCTAGACTTGAAGAAAATAAAGCCTTCTTAATTGCATTGGCAAAATTAGAAGACATTAGTGTTTTAGCTGACGGCGAAAAAGCACCAGCTTCAGCAAGTGGTGTTGTTGGTAGCATGGATGTATTAATTCCAATGGCTGGCCTAATTGATAAAGAAGCTGAAATGGCGCGTTTGAATAAAGCCATTGATAAAAACAAAGGTGAGTTGAAGCGTGTTACAGGCAAGCTATCAAACCAAAAGTTTGTTGATAATGCGCCACAAGAAGTGCTTGAGAAAGAACAAGCTAAACTTGCAGAATACCAGCAGAGCCTTGAGAAGTTAGAGCAACAGTTGGTAGAAATTGAGAATATTTAAATAAAATAAACTTAATTTAAATAGCTCAAAACGATTAAAGCCAGTATGAATTTTATTCTGCTGGCTTTTTGTTTGCCTTATTTTCAAACATAATTGTTTTAGCTTCATGAATCCAATCATTACTTGTTTGAATGTGCTCTGAAATTTGGCTGGCACCAATAGAAAGCTCCACTGATTTAACTGAACCATCAGCCAATCTAAAGGTAATGTCGCTATTGATTCTCTGTATGTAATCTAACGCGGGTCTAAACTCTGTATTTGGTAAAACAATAATAAACTCGTCTTCAAAATAGCGAGCAACGGCATCGTTATTTCTAACTTCATCAAGCAATCTTGAAGCGACGGCTCTTAGAGCTCTATCGCCATACTCTTTGCCATAAGACTTGTTGATCGACTTTAACTGTTCAATATTCGTTAAAATTAAAGTGGCAGGGACTTTATGTCTATTAAACTGCTCTATACAAAATCCGATTTGTTTTCTCAACGCGTCATATTTTAGTGCACCACTAACTGCATCTATTGAAGACAGTTTGTCTATCTCTTTATAGGCGTTTCTAAGTTTTACTAAAGCAACATCTAATGCATCTTCCGTTTCTTTTAACTCAAACACATCTTGTATCGAAAAAATAAAAAAGCTTGGCCTATTAAGTTCATCTCTTACTAGTGAAGCCGTCAGCTTTGCCCAAACTAAATGTCCTAATTTATGTCGGTAGCGCTTAACCCGAGTAAAGTTTTTTCTAGTATGACCAGCCAATATGGATTTTGACCATGCTAATCGCTCTTTAATATCTTCAGGCATCGTTAAGTCTTCAAAGGTGAGATCAATTAATTCGTTGTAGCTGTACCCTAAAATCTCACAAAGTTGACGGTTAATCTTTATAAACTTGCCGGAAAGTGAAACAACGGCAATACCAACGGCAATATGATCAAACCCCAGCCTGTAAACACTGTCTATATTTGTTGAATCAATAGAATTATTGTAAGGACTATCGTTAGAAAAATTTGTTTTCATTTAGTTATTATTATCCATGAGTTGATTTATAAGCATAGTGCGATAATTGAAAAACCTCCAGTCCGTATTACCCAAATAAGGTAAACAAGTTAAAGTGGAAAATGATCATTGATCATTTGCAATTCATAAAAACAGATACTAAAGTGATATCAAAATGATATCTATTTAAGGAAGCGATATGAATGAGAAGAATGGTTTTTCAGTAAATGGGTTTGTAGCCGCGCCAGTGCTGGCTTTGTTAACCTTCGGAGCGGTAAGGTCAATCAGTATACCTTTTCAAGTAGCTGACCTGTTGTTAATTCTTTTAACAGCTACGTTAGTTTTGTGTTGGGCCGGCTTTTTTATGGTACAACCAAAACAAGCGCGGGTATTAACCATGTTTGGCTCATATATGGGAACAGTTAAAGAGACTGGCTTGAGATGGACAATTCCATTTTTTATACGCCGAAATATCTCTTTACGTATTCGTAACTTTGAAAGCGGTAAATTAAAAGTTAATGATAATCAAGGTAACCCGATAGAAATAGCGACTGTGGTAGTTTGGTCAGTAGAAGACAGTGCCAAAGCCGTGTTTGAAGTTGATGACTATGAAAGTTACGTGAGCATTCAGTCGGAAGCTGCGTTAAGGAATTTGGCGACATCTTACCCGTATGATATTTATGAAAAAGACGAAGTCGCATTGCGTTCTCATCCTCAAATTATCTCAGATGCACTATCCAAAGAAGTACAGAGCCGATTAGAAGATGCAGGCGTAAAAGTCATAGAAGCTCGAATCAGTCATTTGGCTTACTCACCTGAAATTGCCAATGCGATGTTACAAAGACAACAAGCAACCGCCATTATTGCAGCGCGTGAGAAAATAGTGGAAGGCGCCGTTGGTATGGTTGACATGGCATTAGAGCAACTGTCTGAAAAAGGTATTGTTGAGCTTGATGAAGAACGAAAAGCTGCAATGGTAAGTAACCTATTAGTTGTATTATGTGGTGATCAAAATACTCAGCCAATCATAAACGCAGGCTCACTGTATTAGTAGCTAAGTTTAAATTTAGAAAGAAGAGTGATAGTGTATTTATTGCTCTTCAAATGCTAAAAAGTACAAACTAAAAGGTATATAGTGACTAAAAAAAAGAGCTTCCCACTACGAATTAATGAAGACGTATTTCTTGCCATGCAGCGCTGGTCAGATGATGAGTTACGTAGTTTAAATGCGCAAATTGAGTTTGTTTTGCGAAAAGCATTAGTCGACAGTGGACGAGTAAAGCTAACCCAAAAAGTAGTTACAGAGTTAGTTGATGACGTGGAAAAGAAATCATAAAGTTAAGGAATAGTAATGAAACAACTCATGATACTGTTTTGCCCAATTTTAATGTTATCTGCCTGCTCTCCGGCGACTGATAGCAATAAAGAAAGCCTTGAAAGTGAAAGCTCTCAACATCAAAGCTCTCAAAACCAAAACTCGCAAAGTTCAAGTCCCCAAACCGCAACCTCCGCTGATAACAAAGACCTAAAGTATGAAAAGCTTGATAAATACCTCGAACTACTTGAAGAGCATAATAAGCTTATGGGCACTGTTGCTATTCGAAAGGATGGAGAGTTAGTTTACGAAAAAGCCATCGGATACGCAGATGTAGAAAATAATATTAAAGCAGGTGTTAATAGCAAATTTAGAGTTGGTTCTATCACTAAGTCCTTTACTGCTGTATTAGTCATGCAAATGGTTGAGGAGGGTAAACTTTCGTTATCTCAAAAACTTTCAGAATTTTACCCAGCAATCCCAAATGCCAAAGAGATTACGATAGAGCAATTACTTGCACATAAATCGGGTATTTTTAATTTTACCAATGCGCCACAATATCCTTCCTACATGGAAACGAATAAATCAAAGGAGGAATTGTTAGAAATAATTTCAGTATTTCCACCTGATTTCACACCAGGTGAAAAGTTCTCATATTCAAATTCAAACTATGTGCTGTTAGGTTTTATTTTAGAAGATTTAAGTAATGAAACCTATGCAGACCTAATCGCTAATAAAATAGCGAAGCCACTTGGCCTAAACAACACTTATGTAGGTGAAAGTATAGACACCAAGAACCACGAGGTGTTGTCATATCGGTTTGTAGGAGAGTGGAGCAAAGCCACGGAAACTAGCATGACGATTCCTTTAGGCGCTGGTGCAATGGTAAGCACTGCGGCTGATATTAGTGCATTTTTTCATGCATTGGAAACGGGGAAGTTAGTTAACATGGACTCCTTGTCAAAAATGAAGAAGGCTGGCGAATATGGCTTAGGAATGATGTCTTATCCGTTTTACGACAAAGTTGGCTTTGGTCATAATGGAGGTATTGATGGTTTTGTTTCTAATGGCGGCGTTATTGAAGGTGAGGGTTTAGCAATAGCGGTGTTGTCTAACGGCGTTAACTATACCTTTAATGATGTTTTAGTGGCTTTGTTAAGTACGCATTTTGATAAGCCATTTGAATTGCCAGTGTTTAAAAAGCACAAGCCGGTATCTGATCAACTTGATTTAAGCGTTTATGAAGGCGAATATGAATCAGAGCAAATCCCATTAAAAATAACCGTATTTATTGAAAATGAAGTGTTAATGGCGCAAGCGACAGGACAAGATGCTTTTATTTTAGAGCCTAGCTTTGAGCATGGATTTGCATTTAAACCTGCGGGTATTTTAATGGAGTTTGAACCTGAAAAAAACAGGTTCACTTTAAATCAAGGTGGTGGCAAGTTTAACTTCACTAAGATTTAGGCTCACTAGCCTTAACTCTTAACCAAAGTTCTTCCATTTCATCTAGAGACATATCTGACAGAGGTGTTGAGTGCTCTTCCGCGAGCTGCTCAACGCCTTTGAAGCGTCTTGAGAACTTGTCATTTGCCTGCCGAGTTATTTGTTCAGGGTTTAGCCCTAAATGCCTAGATACATTTGTTAAAGCAAAAAACAAATCGCCAAGCTCATCTGCAATACGCTCTTTGTTGGTATTACTGTTATTTTTCTCTTTGTTTTTTTCTATTTCAATACGAAGCTCAGCAATCTCTTCTTCTACTTTATCTAGTGCTCCGTTTACATCGGGCCAATCAAAACCAACATGAGCAACACGTTTTTGAATTTTATAAGCTCTATTTAGAGCAGGCAATGCATTAGGAATATCATCGAGAACTGAGGTTTTACTCTGTTTAGAATTAGCATTTCGTTCTTGTGTTTTTATCTGTTCCCAGTTGTATTTTATTTCACTGTCATTCAACGTTTGGTTTGAAAGTTCACCAAAAACATGAGGATGACGGCGAATAAGCTTTTCGCACATGAGGCTGGCAATTTTTTCAAAATCAAAAAGTTCTTGCTCTTTTCCAAGCTGAGCATAAAACACCACTTGGAATAAAAGATCGCCAAGCTCTTTTGGCAACTCTTCAAAGTCTTCCTGCTCTATAGCTTCAGCAACTTCATATGCTTCTTCTAATGTATGCGGGACAATGGTTTTAAAGGACTGTTTTAAATCCCATGGACAACCGCCGTTTGGATCTCGCAGTTGAGACATGATCCATATTAGTTTGTCGATAGCGGGCTTGTCGGTGTTCATCATATTTTAAATTCTCTGTATTCGTTAAAAAGCTCTAAAACTTAAGACCCTATGACCTTTTAACTTTCATGACTTCTTCTACTTGGCTTATTTTATCTAGTACTCTATTAAACGCACTCAAATTATAAACCTCTAACTTTAAGCCCATAGTCACTACTTGATTATTTACGTCTGAGTCGGTGCTCATTGCCAAAACGTTTACTTTGTCATTGGCTAAAATAGTGGTGATGTCGCGTAATAATCCGCTTCGGTCGTTGGCAAATATTTTTACGTTAGCAACAAAACCACCAGAGTATTGTTCCGCCCAAGATGCTTCAATAAATCGCTCAGGGTGCTCATCCATCACTATCTTAAATTGTTCGCAATCCGAGCGATGTATTACTACGCCTCTGCCTTGTGTAATGTAACCAACAATGTCATCACCCATGATTGGATTACAACAGCCGGCCAGTTGATTCATTAAATTGCCAACACCATGTAAAACCACGCCATTTTGGTTTTTCTTAGACTTTTTCCGAGGCTTTTGAATTAACCTAGGATCAATCTCCGGCTTAGGTTGATTGGTTGCCTTTGATTCGATGTAATTAATAACTTGGTATAAGCGAACGTCACCTGCGCCTATAGCGGCAAGGAGATCATCTAGTGAGTTCATATTAAAGCGCACAACCGCGTGTGAGGTTTCGCTCCAATCAATATCTAAACGGTTAAGCTCGTGCTCAACCATTTGTTTACCTTCAACAATATTTTTATCTTTGTCTTGCTGTTTAAACCAGGTTTGAATTTTTGCACGCGCTCTAGAAGAGTGAACATAATCTAAGTTAGGGTTTAACCAATCACGTTTAGGGTTTGGCTCTTTGCCGGTAATGATCTCAATTTGATCGCCGGTTTTAAGCTGGTAAGTAAAAGGAACGATTCGGTTAAATACTTTAGCACCAATGCAACGATGGCCAACATTTGTATGCACATAATAAGCAAAGTCTAACGGCGTTGAGCCACTTGGTAAGTCAACAACATCACCGTCAGGTGTAAATACATAAACCCGATCTTCAACAACCTGATTATGAAGCTCTTCAGCAAAGTCGTTGGTATCGGCCATCTCCTCTTGCCATTGCAGTAACTTTCTTAGCCACGCAATTTTCTCTTCATAACTCGACATCTTAACGTGTTTGTTTTTGCTGTCGCTTTCTTTGTATTGCCAATGTGCAGCAACACCTAACTCGGCTTCTTCGTGCATTTCTTGCGTTCGAATCTGAATTTCTATTGGTTTACCGTGCGGACCAATAATCACTGTATGAATAGACTGATAACCATTTGGCTTAGGTGTTGCTACATAGTCATCAAACTCAGAAGGAATATGTCGCCAGTTCGTATGTATAACACCTAATGCACCATAGCAGTCTTGTAGTTTGTGAGTAACCACTCGCACTGCGCGGATATCAAATAGTTGAGAAAATTCGTAGTCTTTCTTTTGCATCTTTTTATAGATGCTATAAATGTGTTTTGGACGGCCATAAACCACAGCCTCGACTCCAATGTCCGTCATTTTTTCAGACAAGCTATTCACGAAGTCTTCTAAGTACTGTTGTCTGTCAGCACGTCTTTCTTCAAGGCTAGAAGCAATGTTTTTATAAACCGTAGGCTGCAGATATCTAAATGAATAGTCTTCCAGTTCCCACTTTAACTGACCAATACCAAGCCGATTGGCTAGTGGTGCAAATATGGTTTGAGTTTCTTTGGCGGCTAATACACGAGTTTCCTCATCGCCACTTTTAATATCTCTTAGGTAAACAACTTGCTGACTTAACTTGATTACAACCGCTCGTACATCTTCCACCATTGCCGTTAACATGCGACGGATTTTTTCAGCTTGAGCTGCAGAGTGTTTTATACGAGATGACAACAAGCCTAAATTTGCCATTTTACGCACTGAGTCAAGCAGCGCTAAGGTAGAGCTACCAAACTTGTTAGTGATTTTTTCTTTGAGTTTTTTGTCAGTTGCTTGAGGGCCATAATACGGATACAGCAGAGCAGCAATTAGGCTTTCGTCATCCATGCTTAGCTCAAGCATGATCTCAACAATTTGTAAGCCATGGCGGACAAAGTCAGTATCATGGACTTTATGCGCTTTCGGCGATTGTTGCTCGGCAAGTAGCCAATTTACGCCATTGCCAATTACCTCTACCGTGTGTGATTCGAGGCCCGTGTTCATCAGCCACTCATTTATGTCGTGACTGGATAATACGTTTTCTAAATTGTGAACTCGGGTAACTGAAACCACACCTATTCCTTACTTCATTTTTCTAATAACACCATAGCTTCCATATGAGCCGTATTTGGAAACATATTAAGAATGCCGGCTTTTTTCAACTGATAATCTGCCGCTAGCAGTATTTTTAAGTCTCTTACCATAGTAGTTGGATTACAAGATATATATAAGATTTGTTTAGGTTTTATTTTAGGGATCGTTTGCATAACGGCCAAAGCGCCATCTCGCGCCGGGTCTAGCAATAATTTATCTATCGGTTTAAGCCAGGTTGGCGGGCGTTTTTCGTCAAAAACAGAAAGGTCAGCTTGATAAGCTTCAACATTCGTTAAGTCATTTAATTGAGCGTTATGTTTAAGCTGTTTTACCATGTTGCTAACACCTTCCACGCCAATCACTTGTTTACTGCGTTTTGCTAGCGGCAAAGTAAAGTTACCTACACCACTAAATAAGTCTAAAACCGTGTCGTTTGCAGTTGGTTTTAGCCAATCCATTGCTTGTTGAACCATTTGGTCATTGACGGCTTTATTTACCTGAATGAAATCTTTAGGCGAAAACTCAAATTTTACATTATCCGTTGAATAATGAAGTTGTTCACCATTGGCCGCGCTATGTTGATGTAAAACGTCATAGCGACTATCACTATATTCAACAATTAGGTGCACATTAAGGCCAACAGCAAAGTCTATAAGGCGTTGCTGGTCAGCAAGGGAAAGCACTTCAGTAGCGCGTAAAATAGCGCATTGATAATCATCTAAGTCAAAAAGTTGGATGTGCGTAAGGTTTTGTCCAGTCTCCAGCTCCAATAACGTTGGTTTAATGGTTAAGGCTATTCTTTCCAGTGTCGGGGCTAAAATTGCGCAACTGTTGATGTCTACAATATGTTTAGATTTAGACTCTCTAAAACCTAACGTAAGCTTTTTCTTGCCCGTCCACCACAATGCAAGCCTTGCTGCGCGGCGGTAACCCCAAGATTCGCTTGTAATAGCTGGTTGCCAAACACCTTCGATAGAGCCTAATTGCTTTTCCATTAATTGTTTTAATACGCTTTCTTTTTCAGTAACTTGATCTTCATTAGCTAAATACTGCAACTGACAACCGCCACAAGTGCCAAAGTGCTCACATTCTGGGGCTATGCGTTTTTCACTTTCTTCGATAATTTCTATGATTTGCCCCTGAAGGACCTTATCAGTATAAGTAAGAGGTTTTATTTTGGCTGTTTCACCAGTTAATAAGCCGGGAACAAAAGCAACTTTGCTATGCGGGTTAGACACAATTGACTTCAAACTTAAGTCATACTTTTCGGCAACACCATTAAATTGAGCGAGCTGTTTACCAGCGGAAGCGTGCTTTCTTGATTTAAGTTGTTTAGTCGGCTTGAAAAATTTCGCCATTGTTTGTGTACCCGCTTTGAGTTAAGTTAGATAAATACTAAAAAGAAACGTTATTATACTCGAAAAAACCGAATGAAATCTCACCTTTCCATGCGTCATTGGGCGTTTGTTGTCATTATTTTACCAACTCTGTTCATCAGCCTGATTTTAGGTAGTATTTTAATTTATAAAAGACATACAGAACTTGAGAATGTATTAATCGAAAGAGGTTTATCTCTTGCAGAGCCACTGGCTATGTTAGCGGGAAAATCTATTCAGCAACAAGATAATGAATTTTTAAGTCGTTCTCTTGATTTAGCTCATCGACGAGGTAGCCCTGCAGTCAATAATATCTCTGTTTTTACAGCCGACCACAGATTAGTTGAATCTACTAATGAACATGTTGATATTAGAGAAACTAAGTTATCAAAAGGTAAAACGGTTTCCTCTAAAAGCACCGTTGAGCGTTACGGCGATATTGTATTTGTTAGAACGCCAATTTGGGGAGAGAACTTAGACAGCTCAAAAGCCTTTGTTATTAAAGGCGATGAACGTACCCTCTACGGTTACTTGGTCTTAGAACTAAGTAGGAACAAGGTATTACTTCAGCAACAGTCTTCACTCCTGCTCATGATCAGCATTTTGATCATCGCTTTATTTGTTAGCTTCGCATTTGCGCAATACTTTATTAAACGACTAATCAACCCGATACATAAAATAAATAACGTTATCAATAAAATTGTTCAAGGCGATACAAAAGTACGTTCAACAGAACTTTACCTAGCCGAGCTCAACACCTTGAGAGACGGTATTAATACATTAGGTAAAAAAATACATTTAGCTAATGAACAGGCTGAACACAATATTAGTGAGCATACTCAAGAGCTAACTCAAACAGTCGAGCTACTCGAGATTCAAAATGTAGAACTAAGCATTGCAAGAAAAGACGCCCAAACGGCAAATAATGTTAAATCTCAATTTTTAGCCAATATGTCACATGAATTGAGAACACCATTAAACGGGGTTCTTGGGTTTACTCGACAGCTGAAAAAAACGCCGTTAAATGATAACCAGAGTGACTTTTTAGAAACCATTGAATCATCTGCGAAAAATTTACTCAGGATTATTAACGACATACTCGATTTTTCGAAGCTAGATGCGGGGAAAATGGAGCTAGAATCTATTCCATTTTCTCTAAGAGATACTGTCAACGATGTCATGACGCTGATGGCTCCCACTATTTTTGACCGCGGAATCGATGTTCATTTAGGAGTAGAGTCATCTACACCAGATTCTTTAAGAGGAGACCCAGACCGAATTAAACAGGTTCTCCTAAATTTAATGGGTAACGCTTTAAAATTTACTCATCAGGGTTTTATCCGTTTAGATGTGCAATATAAAGGCGGTGATGAACATGGTCACAAAATTAAATTTGTTGTTTCTGATACAGGAATCGGCATTGATAAAACCGTTATCCAAAAGTTGTTCTCTGTGTTTGAACAAGCGGACAGTTCAGTCACCCGTCGTTTTGGCGGAACAGGTTTAGGTTTAAATATTTGTAAAAAACTCATTGAAGCTATGGGCGGGAATATCAGTGTTAAGAGTGAAAAGGACCAGGGCAGTAGCTTCTATTTTGACATCGTTGTTAAAGAAAATAACATAAGCGTTGCCGAACCCATTGATGTTGCGGACATCGCAGGGAAACGAATTTTAGTATTTGATAATAATGAACAGTCGTTAAATGACATTAATTTATTATTGTCGGATTTTACTGAGCTTCAAATCACAACCTGTGAAAACCAAGCTAACTTCTCTAAATGGTTAAAAGAGCCTTTTGATGTGGTTTTAATCTCTAGGAACGTTTCTCCAAGTACAATCGGACTGTTACAACAGTTTGTATCTGAAGCAAAAGAGAACTGCGAAAATGTTATCGCAATGATAGGTAGTATTTCGCCTAATTTAAAAGAAGCCCTCATTGGTTCTGGCGCAACAGCTTGTGTAAGTAAACCGATAAACCACAAAAAGTTGATAGATAGCCTAAGCGCACCTTTTAGAACTTATCAACAAACTGAGCAAACCAAGTCTATTTCTTTTAACGGCTTGAAGGTTTTAGCGGTTGATGACAATAAGTCTAACTTAAAATTGTTAACCACTATTTTGACAGAGATGTCGGTCGTCGCAGATACGGCATATGATGGTTTGCAGGCAGTTGAAATGGCGAGGAAGTATCGCTATGACGCAATTTTTATGGATGTGCAAATGCCTATAATGGACGGTATTACAGCTTGCCGTGAAATTAGATCTTCGTCATTAAATGAAGATATACCTATTATTTCAGTTACTGCGCATGCAACTGCCGATGAGCAGGTCACTATTTCTGAATGTGGCTTTAACGACTATTTAGCTAAGCCCATTGATGAACAGGTTTTACGCCAGATACTTATTGAGTTCTCCGGTGACGCATATAATGTTTCAAACAATAAAGCGGCAAAGCAAGATGCAGTCTTAAAGAGTGGTGCCGCGCCAGATTTTGCAGGGTTCCATCACATTAACTGGCCTATGGCATTAGAAAGAGCAGCTGGCAAACGAGACTTAGCAATACAGATGCTTGATATGTTGATTAAGAGTATTCCTGATACAATTGACCAAATTAATGCTGGTTTAGCGTCTAACTCTGTTGATGATGTGCTTACCGCCGTTCACAAATTTCATGGCGCTTGTTGTTACACTGGGTTGCCAAAAATAAAGAGTTTAGCTGAGCAAATAGAAATTAACTTAAAAGCAAATCGACAAACTAAGAATGTAGAGCCTGAATTGTTTGAATTGTTAGATGAGATTGAGTTGTTAAGAAATGAATCAATGAGCTGGCAACTCAGCTAAATTATTTTTTCCTATGGCTCATCAGGCGTTCAAGAGACTGTCTTAGCTTTTCGTCACTTGATTTTGAAATGGTTAAAATAGAATTTGCCGCGTCATCTGGAATAAAAGAAGACTTAGTAACCTTTTTTTCAACTGCGCTTTTAGATTTTGCAGTAGACTTTAAGTTATTTAAAAGTGTACTTCTTGGACTCACTTTCATTTCAACCGTAACGGTACCGGGATTGATTTCGCGTCTCACGTGCGAGAGAATGTTAGATTGGTGCATTTTAAACGCCGTTGCTATAGTTGCAGATGGTGTTTCTAAATAAAGTATTGAGTTTTTAAAGTTGCTTACAATGATATTTTGCGCGATATTGTCGCCCAAAATAGAAACAAGTAGCGTTTGAATGGCTCGAAAATTGCTGGTTTGTTGTTGGTAATTAACTAAATTTGAACTGGCTTTGTCATGCGACATTAAATCAGATAGAGATTTTGGTGATTTCACAACAATTAATCCATAAAACTAGGTAGTATTTAATGAGTTTAACACTTATTTACAAAGGAAAGAATGTTAGCTTTAAGGTCAAAATGCCTAAAGCGCAATGGCTTCCTATTGCCGCTATTTTCCTGATTGCTACTGTTTGGTTTATAAGCTCTTCGTTAATTAACAATAACGACACTGATCATGTAAGGGAGCAATTGCTCCTAGCTCAAAAAGAATATAGCGATGAAAAACAGCAGCTCATGGGCTTAAAACGCCAAGCAGAGCACCAATTAAGTGCGTTGACGCTAAAGCTGGGTGAAATAAAAGGTCAGGTTAATAGGCTAGACGCCGTGGCTAGTCGAGTTGCTACACAAGCAAATATTCCTGCAGAAGAGTTTAATTTTGATTTAGAGTCGAGTGTTGGCGGGCCAAACTCAGAAACAGCTAGCGATGTTATGACCAGCGTTGATGGCTTGTTTTCAGAGATGGAAGAGATGCTTGTTAAGCTTGACGGTCAAGAAAGACGAATGGCAGTACTTGAATCCATATTAATGAATACCCATATAGAAGAGGAAATATTTGTTTCTGGCCGACCGATAAAGTCTGGTTGGTTATCCTCTTATTTTGGCGTCCGTAAAGACCCGTTTACTAGTATGCCTGCAATGCACAAAGGCTTAGATTTTGCCGGTGATGAAGATGCAGATGTTGTAGCAACAGGGGCAGGCGTGGTAACGTGGGCAGATAGTCGCTTCGGTTACGGAAATTTGGTCGAAATTGACCACGGTGATGGCGTGGTTACTCGATATGGTCACAATAAATCTTTATTGGTTAGTGTAGGTGACATAGTTACTAAAGGCCAAACGGTCGGAAAAATGGGCAGTACGGGTCGTTCAACAGGCCCCCATGTTCATTACGAAGTGTTAAAACGCGGTAAACAAATTGACCCATTGCCTTATGTTTACCGAAAAGCAGACTAGTTAAATTTATAAACCAGGATTGGTAACTATCTAGTTGAACAGGAACTAAACAGTCGGCATAGCCGATTGTTTTCATTATAAGAACAGTCAGAAGTAAAGCTGAAAAATATGATCTCTTCACTATTAACAAAATTATTCGGTAGCCGAAATCAACGTACGCTAAAATCCTTAAATAAAATCGTAAAAGCGATTAATGCTCTTGAGCCTCAATTTGAGAGTTTATCAGATGCTGAATTAAAAAATAAAACCGTTGAGTTTCGTACTCGACTTGCTGAAAACGAATCCCTAGATGATATCTTGCCAGAAGCTTTTGCTACTGTGCGTGAAGCTAGCCGACGAGTTTTTGAAATGCGTCATTTTGACGTGCAAATGATTGGTGGTATGGTTTTAAATTCAGGTAGTATTGCTGAAATGCGTACTGGTGAAGGTAAAACGTTAACTGCAACCTTACCTGCATATTTAAACGGCTTAACCGGCAAAGGCGTTCACGTTATTACGGTGAATGACTATCTTGCAAGCCGTGACTCTGAGTATAACCGTCCACTTTTCGAATTTTTAGGAATGAGCGTTGGTTGTAACATTCCTGGAATGAACCACGAAGAGAAAAAAGCCGCTTACCAAGCAGATATTACTTACGGTACCAACAATGAATTTGGCTTTGATTACCTGCGCGACAATATGGCATTCAGTGCCGATGAACGTGTTCAGAAAAGCCTTAACTTTGCCTTAATTGATGAAGTTGATTCAATCTTAATTGATGAAGCTCGTACGCCGCTTATTATTTCTGGACCGGCTGAAGATAATTCAGAAATCTACATTGAAATTAATAAAATTGTTCCGCTACTTGAACGTCAAGAAAAAGAAGACGAAGAAGGTGTTGAAGGCGATGGCGATTACACTGCCGATGAAAAGTCTAAACAAGTTTATCTAACTGAACGTGGTCAAATCCGTGTAGAAGAAATTTTACGTGAAGCGGGTGTGATTGCAGAAGATGACTCACTATTCAGTGCAACTAACATTCCTTTATTACATAATGTTTATGCGGCTTTACGTGCTCACATAATGTATCAAAAAGATGTGGATTACATTGTTAACGGCGACGAAGTTGTCATTATCGATGAACACACTGGCCGTACAATGGAAGGGCGTCGTTGGTCTGAAGGTTTACACCAAGCTGTAGAAGCAAAAGAAGGTGTGAAAATTCAAAATGAAAACCAAACTTTAGCGTCTATTACTTTCCAGAACTTCTTCAGAATGTACGACAAGCTATCTGGTATGACGGGTACAGCTGATACAGAAGCATTCGAATTCCAACAAATTTATGGGCTAGATACAGTTGTAATACCAACCAATAAACCAATGGTTCGTAATGACATGACTGATTTAGTTTATCTAACTCAGCTAGAAAAATATCGTGCGATTATTACCGATATTAAAGACTGTCAAGATCGTGGCCAGCCTGTGCTTGTAGGTACGGTTTCTATTGAATCTTCTGAGTTACTTTCTCAGTTACTGAAGAAAGATAAAATAAAACACTCGGTATTAAACGCAAAACAGCACGAAAAAGAAGCTCAAATTGTTGAAGATGCTGGTCGTTCAGGCTCAGTTACAATTGCGACTAACATGGCCGGTCGTGGCACCGATATTGTTTTAGGTGGCAACTGGAATGCTGAAGTTGCACGTCTTAAGAATCCAACAGACCAACAGATTGAACATATTAAATCTGAGTGGAAAAAACGCCATGATGATGTAATCACCGCGGGTGGTTTACATATTATTGGTACTGAACGTCACGAGTCTCGCCGTATCGATAATCAGTTACGTGGTCGTTCTGGTCGTCAAGGTGACGCAGGTTCATCACGTTTCTATCTTTCAATGGAAGATACGCTAATGCGTTTATTCGCATCAGACAGAGTAACTGGCATGATGCGTAAGCTAGGTATGGAAGAGGGTGAAGCAATTGAGCATCCTTGGGTAAATAAAGCCATTGAAAATGCACAGCGCAAAGTAGAAGCCCGTAACTTTGATATTCGTAAGCAATTACTTGAGTACGATGATGTTGCTAATGATCAGCGTAAAGTTATTTACTCACAGCGTGATGAATTACTTGAAGATGGTGATATTGGTGAAGTGATTGAAAGCATTCGTCGTGACGTTGTTGCAACAGTACTTGATAGCCATATTCCGCCACATTCTCTTGAAGAAATGTGGAGCTTAGAAGCGTTAGAAGAACAGTTATCAGCTGACTTTGGCGTTGATATGCCAGTGCGTAAATGGCTAGAAGAAGACAAGAATCTACACGAAGAAACGCTGAAGCAACGTATTAGCGAAGAAATTGACGCTATGTATGCTGAAAAAGAGCAGCATGTTGGCGCTGAAGTTATTCGCCACTTTGAAAAAGCGGTTATGCTTCAAAGCTTAGACCAACACTGGAAAGAGCATTTAGCTGCTATGGATCACCTTCGTCAAGGTATTCACTTACGTGGTTATGCTCAAAAGAACCCTAAACAAGAATATAAGCGCGAATCGTTTGAGCTATTTAGCACAATGTTAGAGCAGCTTAAAATTGAAGTAATTAAAGTTCTTTGTCGTGTTCAAGTTAAAGCAGAAGAAGATGTTGAAGCCGTTGAAGAACAGCGTAGACAAGCAGAAGCTGCGGATCTTGAGTTCCAACACGAGTCATCTAACCAGTTAGCTTCAGAAGAGCAAACAGAGGTTAATGTTACAAGTCGAGTTAAAGTTGGCCGAAACGACCCTTGCCCTTGTGGTTCAGGTAAAAAATATAAACAATGTCACGGTAAGTTAAGCTAACGCTCATCTCGCTTAACAACATTGATAAAAAGGTGAGCTTAGCTCGCCTTTTTTGTTTCTGGCATTTAATAAAAGAGTGAAAGAATGACAATCGTTAACGGTAAAGCTAAAACCGAACAAAAGGTCGTTAGAGTCGCGGCCGCCATCATTCAGCAAGGCGACCGCTTTTTGCTAAGCAAGCGGCTTGACCATTTACACCAAGGTGGTAAGTGGGAATTCCCAGGCGGTAAAATTGAGCTAAACGAAACAGTTTCTGCAGCGTTAGTTCGCGAGTTACAAGAAGAGCTTGGTATTACGGCCACTCATCAATCTGATTTTCATGAGCTAGTCTTTGATTACCCGGAAAAGCGAGTTCAGCTTTATTTTCAACTGGTTACCGAGTTTAACGGCGAGCCAGAGGGTAAAGAGGGCCAAGCAGTGCAGTGGTTTAGTAAAAAAGAGCTGTTAACCCTGCCATTTCCTGATGCGAATAAGCCAGTATTAGCTATGCTAGAAACACAATTATAACCCTATGTTTTGACCTAATTAACAAACCATTAATTGAGTAGATACACTAATATTGTTACACTTCGGCGCAATTTTGAGTCGTTTTAAATTTAAAGGTTATTATAAAATTCATGTTTGAGATCAACCCGGTTCTAAATCAATTAGCTGATATTCGCGAACGTACTGAAGTGCTTCGGGGGTACCTTTGACTATGCTGCTAAAAAAGAGCAGTTAGAAGAAGTTAGTGGCGAGTTAGAAGATCCAAATGTATGGAACGATCCTGCTAAAGCGCAAGCGTTAGGCAAAGAACGATCTATGCTAGAGGCCATTGTTAAAACGATAGATGACCTAGACCAAGGTTGTGAAGACGTTGATGGTCTTATTGAATTAGCGCAAGAAGCAGAAGATGAAGAAACTTTTGAAGAAGCGCAGTCTGAATTAAACGATTTAGAACAAAAGTTAGAGCAGCTTGAATTCAGAAGAATGTTTTCTGGTGAGCTTGATGGCAGTGATGCCTATATAGATTTACAGGCGGGCTCTGGCGGCACAGAAGCGCAAGATTGGTGTAATATTCTACTTCGTATGTATTTACGCTGGTGTGAAGCTAAAGGCTTTAAGACAGAACTTATTGAAGTGACTGATGGTGATGTTGCCGGTATTAAAGGTGCAACTATCCGTATTAGCGGTGAGTATGCCTTTGGTTGGGCAAGGACAGAAACGGGTGTGCATCGCTTAGTGCGAAAGTCTCCATTTGATTCAAACTCTCGTCGCCATACTTCTTTTGCGTCTGCTTTTGTTTATCCTGAAGTAGATGACAATATTGATATCGATATCAATACGTCAGATTTGAAAATAGACACTTATCGAGCGTCAGGTGCAGGTGGTCAGCACGTAAACACCACCGATTCAGCGGTTCGTATTACTCACGTACCAACGAATACAGTAGTGCAATGTCAAAACGAGCGCTCACAGCATAAAAACAAAGACCAAGCGATGAAGCAGTTAAAAGCTAAGCTTTATGAATTGGAAATGCTTAAGCAAAACGAACAAAAACAAGCAGCTGAGGACAATAAATCGGATATCGGTTGGGGCAGTCAAATTCGTTCATACGTTTTAGACGACTCACGCATTAAAGATTTAAGAACAAGTGTTGAAAGTCGTAACACGCAGGCTGTCTTGGATGGCGGCTTGGACAAATTTATTGAAGCTAGTCTAAAAGCAGGGCTATAAGACTTTAGATAGAACGTGATACGTAAGTTTCTTCTGTCAATTAGACAACTGTAGAGACTTACACTAAATATAAACAGTACATAAATCATTAGATTAATCATTTTACGGTAATTGAGAACATAAATGACTGAACAAACTCAAGACGCGAACAAACTCATTGCAGAGCGTCGTGCAAAGTTAGAAAACATCCGCGAAAACTGCTCGGCTAATGCACACCCAAACAAATTTCGTCGTGAACATTACAGTGACGACCTTCAACAAGAGTTTGGTGAGTTCGAAAAAGAAAAGCTAATTGAAATGGATACAAAAGTATCTATTGCTGGCCGTATTATGGCAAAGCGTGGTCCGTTCATGTTATTACAAGACATGAAAGGGCGCATTCAAGCCTATGCCGCAAAAGACGTTCAGAAAGGTCTAAAAGAAAAATACGGTGTACTAGACATTGGCGACATCATTGGTGTTTCTGGTGCTTTACATAAGTCTGGAAAAGGTGACTTATACGTTAATATGGAAAGCTACGAGCTTCTGACTAAGTCGCTTCGCCCATTACCAGAAAAGTTTCATGGTCTAACGGACCAAGAAGCTAAGTATCGTCAACGTTATGTAGATTTGATCACAAACCAAGATACTCGTAAAACATTCATGATCCGTTCTAAAGTAGTAGAAGGCATCCGCCGCTTCTTAGCAGAACGTGAATTCATGGAAGTAGAAACACCAATGCTTCAAGTTATCCCTGGTGGCGCAACTGCGCGTCCATTCATTACTCATCATAATGCAATGAGCCGTGACATGTACCTTCGTATCGCGCCAGAGCTGTATTTAAAGCGTTTAGTTGTTGGTGGTTTTGAGCGTGTGTTCGAAATAAACCGTAACTTCAGAAACGAAGGTCTTTCAACTCGCCATAATCCTGAATTCACAATGATTGAATTTTATCAGGCCTATGCTGATTACAATGACTTGATGGACTTAACAGAAGAAATGTTACGTACCGTTGCTAACAACGTATTGGGCTCAGCCGTTGTAATTAACACGGTTAAAGACTCAGAAGGTAACGTTGTTGAAACAAAAGAGTATGACTTCGGACAGCCATTTACTCGCTTAACAATGTCTGATGCGGTTCTTAAATATTATGATGAAGCGGCAAATAACCCTGAGTGGGCTGCTGCAATTAAAGATCCAGAAAACAACCTAGACACGTTAAAAGTTATCGCTAAAAAGCTTCATATCAAAGAGCCTGAAGTTGATGGTATTTGGGGAGCGGGTAAATACCTTTGTGAAATTTTTGAAGCAACAGCGGAAGAGCAACTGGATCAACCAACGTTTATTACAGGCTACCCGTGGGAAGTATCTCCATTAGCTCGTCGTAATGATGAAAACGCGTTTATTACAGACCGTTTTGAATTCTTTGTTGGTGGCCGTGAGCTTGCAAATGGTTTCTCTGAGCTTAACGATGCACAAGATCAAGCAGAGCGTTTCACGCGTCAGGTTGAAGAAAAAGACGCCGGTGATGATGAAGCAATGCATTATGACGAAGACTACATTCGCGCACTTGAGTATGGTTTACCACCAACGGCAGGTGAGGGCATTGGTATTGACCGTTTAGTGATGCTATTTACTGACTCATCAACTATCAAAGATGTTATTTTATTCCCGCA
>PJEL010000217.1_pt1 | contig 69624 bp, 51 predicted proteins | sample 1853271 | NCBI WGS metagenome assembly PJEL01 (sample SAMN08108733, study PRJNA415343) | Invertebrate metagenome, whole genome shotgun sequencing project. | host: Globobulimina | place: Sweden: Gullmar Fjord | collected 2015-08
ATAGAAGTCTTGGTCGCCGCAAGTGAGACCGGTCAGGTCGGCAGTGATGGCGCCGACATTCGGACACACGAACTCATAGACCTCTTCTTCGTTGAGGGTTGTCCAGCCACAGAGCCCCGACATGTCGCTGGCGCCGGCGTTCAGCGTGTCGGCCTGGGCGACGCCGCAAGTGAGCACGCCCTCGAGTGGGCCCGGACAGACGCCCGGGGGCGGTTGAGGTTTTCCGTCTTCGGGGCTGTGTGCACTCCACACAGATGGCGCATCGGGGGACAAATCGGTTTCGATCGGCGCCTGGCCGCACCCGGTGAGGGTCCAAAGAACTGCGGCCAACGCCGGAACTTTAGGGGATTTTGACATGACGACGCACCTCCCAACCCGCGTAGTATAGACGACGGACCTGAAATCAGGCCCGGCCGCCCTGCCGGATCGTCGCGGTAGACGTTGACTTCCGACCGCTACTGGATGAAGTCAGCCGCGTCGCCCTGCTGCTGACCGTCGGCGTCGATCCAGGAATCGAGCACCAGTCCGACGTTCGGATCCGTCATCTGCTGAAGGATCGTCGCCCCGAATGGACCGGCAAGGCCCGGCTGAAGCGACCCGGCCCGCTCTGGACTCGGGCTGCCATCCAGCTGGGGGTGGCTGTTCGACGCGTTGGAGATGCCGGTGGCTTCCACTAATTTATCCAGGTCATAGGCGACATTATCGGCGTTGTTCGCGACCCAGGCGTCCGCGGGAGCGACGTTGTTGCAGTACTCGCGGCCGGCGAAGTTGTCGAGGGGGTTCACCGGGCACCCGAACTCGTCGAACAGGAACAGACCGGTGCCGAGGCCGGAGACCATGTGCACCCAATAGGGCGAGTCCAGCTGGTTGCCGGAGTTCTGTCCGATGTGCTGCTGGAGCAGGTTGAAGTCGAGGTTGTCGTAGTCGCGGTTGGCGATGTGGGTCCGGAAGACCTCGTACTCGGCCCCATAGGTCGCAATGGCGTTGTCGGTGAGGTGACAGCTAACGCAGTAGCGTGGTCCTTCGTCGTTGGTAGTGACCTTTCCCCGCACGGAGTGAGGCATGATTTTGTTGTGGGCCAAGGCCCCAAATGCTCCGCGTCCGGCGATGTTCGGGTTGTTGCCATTGCCGTTGCGATCGGTGAAGGCAAAGACCTCGGACTCGATGCCGTTCAGGTCGGTGTAGCGGAAGAACATCTTCATGCCGGGCTGCTGCTGAGTGATCTCGCTCCGTGAGCCCACGCCCAGTGTCATGAGCACCGGGTTCGAGTACACGAAGTCGGCGTTGGTGAGGTTGACGGTGACACGCTCGCCGGTGGTGTTGCTGAAGAAGTAGTCGGCCGGGTCGTCGTCATAGGTGAGTTCGAGGTGGCAGCCGACGCAGTTGTTGGACCAGGAGGCGTGACAGGCCACACACTCCAGACCGTCGGTGTGGCTGAAGCCTGGGGTGTAGCTGTTTGGATCCGACTGGATGGGACCGGTTCCCGTCAGGGGGCTCCCGTCGGCGCGGCCCATGGCGTAGGACCCAAGCGGGCTGTAGAGCGGCGCCCCTGTGATGGGGTGCACGTCGTTGTTGTTGACGACGACATTGACGGTCTGCGGCACATAGTGGAGCTGACCATCTACGCGGCCGGTGAGCCAGTATTCGCCGTTGATCTCGGTGACATTCCGAAGTGGGTTGCCGTTTCGATCGGTCGCGCAGATCGCCGCGGTTCCTTCGTAGTCCTCACACGGCGTCGTGATGGCGGGAGCGTCGACCCCGCCGTGGCAAGAGATGCACTCGATGGCCACAGCCTGATCCTCTCGGCTGGTGATCCATCCGCTGGTGGCGTCGCCGGCCTGACCGCCGTGAACGTCCCGGCTGCCGTGGCAGTCGATACAGCCCATTCCCGCTTCGTAGTGCACATCACCGGGGGTGTCGTCGCGACCGTCGCCGTCGTAGTCCTCGAACACGATGTGCTGCTCGGCCACCCGACCGTTGAATGTGTTGTTGTTGATGGCGGGGTTGTACAGGCGGATGTCGCCCGTCGCATCCGCGAAGTTCACTGGGTTCGCCGGGTACTGGGTGCCGTTGTGCAGGTCCTGGTTCTGATCGAGGCGGATGCCCCAGTACTGGAGCACTGTGCGGTTGGATCCCTGGTGACATCCGGCGCATGCTTTGTCGTTGATGCCGCGCAGGAAGCTGCCATCGGGCAGGATCTTGGCGACGTTTCGGATCTGGTGATCCTCGATGTGGGACCGCTCGCCGGGTGCGATCGCGTCGGGATTGGCCGGCTCGAGCTTGTTGACATTGGGATCGGTGCTGCGGCTGCGACCGTCGGCGCTGTACTCCATGTGACAAGCGGTGCAGCCCGAAGAGCGGAAGTCACCATATCGATTGTTGGCGCCGGCGCTCCCGAGGTGGCAGTCACCGCATCCAAAGGCGATGGCCTCCTCGACGAGGTGCTCGAGGGGGCTGCCGGTCTTGATCTGGTTGGTGCGGCTGGCATCCTCGGCGACGTCCCAGACGTAGTTCGGCAGCTGAGTGCTGTCGTAGACGGCGTTTCCATAGATGCCACTGAAGTCACCATAGACGGCGTTCTCTGGGAACTCCAGGAGCGAGCCGACGCGACCGACATCGGCGCTTCCTCCACCCCAGCTCGGATCGGAGACTGCGCGGAAGCCGTAGTCGCCAGCGGTGTTGTCATACAGGCCTTCGTGGGCCTCGATCGCGTTGTCGACGCCGGTGGTGAACAACGTGCCGCTATAGAAGCCGACCTGGGTCGCGATGGGATTTCGCATCACCCAGTCCACGTGCTCGCCGCCGTGGCATCCGACCATGCCGCAGCTGCGACCGTCTCCCACGACGCGGAGGTCGCCGGGATTGATGAACTGTAGATAGTCGATGGCACTGTAGGTGATGCCGTCTACCTCGTAGTCCTCGAGCTTGTCGATCCCGGTCAGGGTGCGGCGGTTGAACTCCGCAAAGGCATCCGTCGCCCACTGTAGGCGGTCGCCGATCTGGGGGGGAGCAGGGACGTGACTGCCTTCCTTGCCGGCGCCAGTTCCGTCGCCGCCATGGCATCCCACACAGCGGATCTGCTCTGCACCCGAGAATGGATGTGGGTTGGTGAGTCCGCCGCCCGCGTAGTCGTTCTGGGCCGAGCCGTTGTGGCAGGCCATGCACGTGTCCGCGGGCTCCTCGGTGGTGGTTGTGGTTGTCGTCGGACAGGCCGGATCTGGCCCACACAGCAGCTCGTCGCATTCGCAGCACGCATCGAGGTAGGCGGCGTCGACCTCGGTGCAGCGATCGAGCTCATCGCAAGCGTAGACGATGCCATCGTAGGTGTAGCCGTCGCACTCGTCCGCCTGGGTATCGGGCTCGTCCACCGGCGGAAATCCGCCCGAGCAGGCGCTGAGAAGGAAGAAAGTCGCAAATAAAAGTTTGTACATCACATATCTCGGATTGAGCAGAATGGGAGAGGAGACACCCGTGTCGGTAAAAAGGCCCCCCACGAAAACGCCGAAAGGCACGGTCCCCCTCGCAAACGCCATGCCAACGTAGCAAACGGTAGGACCCTCACAATCCCGAGGGCCGCGACAATTGATCCGCAGGCATCGCGGAGAAGAAGGTGATAATCGCCCTCGATGAAGCCGACCGCACGCGAATGGATGGGATGGATGGCGTTGGCCGGGGCGGCAACAGTTGCGTCTCTGCCGGCAGCCGCAATCGGTACGCTCGGAATCCCCTACTACCTGACGGCGGAGCCTATGCGGCCCGATCACTGGTTACACCCTTGGTATCGGGCGGGTGGAGGCGCTGGATTGCTCACCGGAGTGCTGGGCACGGCGATGCTGGTCGCGGTACTGCTCTACAGCCTTCGAAAGTGGCTGTTGCCGGAGCGCCTGGGTGACATCGCCCAGTGGATGAGACTGCACATCCTCTGCGGTCTCCTGGGACCGGTCTACATCATCCTGCACGGTGGATTTGTCATGCCATCGGGGTTCGTGGCGATCGGGTTCTGGTGTTTGATCGTCATCACCGTGAGCGGTCTGTTCGGGATGTGGATCTTCCCGCTCTTGCCAAGTGCCGTGCAGCGCGCCAAGGCGGCGTTGGAGAGTGAGAATGCCGTGCTCTCGGCGCTCAGAGCCAAGCTGAGGGAGGCCGATCGCGCCCACGTCGGTCGCTTGAGAGAGGCCATAGACCTGGTACAGAGCCTGCAAGCACCGTCGGTCTCACCGCTGCGGTTGCTGCGGCTCGACATGGAGATCGCACGTCGCAAGGCCCTTCTGGGGCACCACCTTCGCAGCGCTGGACTGTGCCCCCGCCTCCGCGCCGAGACCGAGCGAGTGCTGACGGGGCAGCTGGCCCTTCGCCGCCGCGCCGCCGCCCTGGAGGTCGTCCAGCGGTTGCTCGCACCCTGGCCGATGCTGCACTGGCCCCTGTCCCTGGCGATGTACGTCGTGGCCTTCTTTCACATCCTGAGCGCGCTGGTCTTTGGCGACGTGCTCGGCACCCTCACCGGATAGGGGCGAAATGCTGGAGATGTGGCCATACTTCCTGTGCATTGCGACCATCGGCATGATGCTGGTGATCCCAGCTTGGTCATACATCTTGTGGCGGGACTGGTGGGCGCGCCGAACCCGCGACCGGGCCATTCGAGCCGGGCGAAACGAACCGGCCACCATCCTGCCCTGGGTCGATCCGGCGAAGTGCATCGGCTCCGGTTCCTGCGTGCGAGCCTGTCCCGAAGACGTGCTCATCGTTATCGCGGGCCAGGCCCAGGTCGCGAACGCCTCCGCCTGCGTGGGCCACGGCGCCTGCGTGGCCTCGTGTCCCGCAAACGCCATCGAGCTGGTGTTCGGGTCCGAGCGCCGCGGCGTCGACATTCCCCTGCTCGGAAGTGACTTTCAGACCGTGGTTCCCGGCCTGTACATCGCCGGAGAGCTCGGCGGAATGGGCTTGATCGCCAACGCCGTGGAGCAGGGGCGCCAGGCGCTGAAGCACGCCGCCGCCGGTCTCGTCCAGCTCGACCAGCAGCTAGACGTCGCCATCATCGGGGCTGGACCCGCTGGGCTGTCGGCGGCGGTGACGGCGAGGGAACTCGGCCTCCGCTACGTCGTGCTGGAGCAGGGAGAGTTTGGCGGCGCCATCCGCCATTATCCGCGCCAGAAGCTCATCCTCACTCGGCCCATGGACCTGCCCGGCTACGGCCGAATCGACCGACGCACCTTGCTGAAGGAGGACCTGATAGACATCTTCGAGCGCGTGGTACGGGACAACCAGCTCCGCATCGACACCGGAGAGCGAGTCGATGGGATCGAGCGCCTTGCAGATTCTGGCTTCGCAGTTCACACCTGCTCACGCACCCTGTCCGCGCAGCGAGTGCTGCTCACCGTCGGTCGCAGAGGCACCCCGAGACGACTGGAGATCCCGGGAGAGGACCTGGAGAAAGTGTCCTACAACCTGGTCGACCCAGAGCTGTACAGCGGTCGACGGCTCCTGGTGGTTGGGGGCGGAGACTCGGCGGTCGAGGCGGCTTGTTCGCTGGCTGAGCAACCTGGCACCACCGTCACGCTGGCCTATCGCGGCGAGCACTTCAGCCGTCCGCGATCCCAGAACCAGGAGCGGCTGAAGCGCGCCATCCGGGCCCGCAGGGTCCGGGCTCTCACCCAGTGCACGCCCACGCAGATCACGCCCCGGCAGGTCGAGCTGATGCGCGCGGGACAGATCGTCGCCATCGAGAACGACTTCGTCTTTGTCTGCGTCGGAGGCGTGCTTCCCGATGCGATACTCCGTAACGCGGGCATTCGCGTGCAGCGTCACTTTGGCAAGCGGGTGGAGGACGTCTCCACCCCGGTGGCCCCGGGCCTGGCGGTCGACCCAGAGCCGACCGGCGGCGGGTTGGAGCGCGCCTACACCCAGGAAGAGCTCAACAAGCTCGTTCTGGATGCCCTCGAGCAGAACGGCGAGGAGGAGCCCGGCGGCCCCGTCGACGAGGTTCCCCTCGCGTACACGCACACCGACTCCGATTCCTCGATCCAAGAGACCCTCGCGGTCGTTCGGGCCGCCTTCAGCCAGCCGGTGGAGGTCACCGATCCGCTGTTGCTGGAGTACCTCGACAGCGACATCGGCCACACCTCTTCCGGAGCGCCTTCCGACGATCCGACCGTCTGGGTGCAAGTGGACGAGCTGCGGGCAATCTCTCGAGAGCTGGACGACGGAAGTCCGATGGACCTGTTGCAACAAGCCCGCGAATTCCGCCAGCTTGGCAGTCACAGTAGAGCCATCGAGTGCTTCATCGGCGCCGCCGAGGCCCGGGCGGCGGAGTGTGCCCACGCGGCAGTGGTGGCGATCGCAACAGAGGCCCTACCCTTGGCACTGGGACACAAGTGGACGCCGGGAGGATCGGGCGGCATGTCCAGCGACGAGTGTGCCCGGTTCACGTGCCAACTCTGGTTGCTGCAAGGCGAGTCCAGCATGGCCATGAGCGACTGGGGCGAGGCGGCACCGGCCCTGGAGAAGGCCCTCGAACAGGCCCAGGTGGATCCCGACGAGAAGCGTATTGCCCGCTGTCTGGGCTCTCTGTCCCGCGCCTACTACCGAACCGGGGAGCTCGGTGACGCCCAGGGCGTGCTCAACGAAGCTCGACCATCGGCCCACGAACACTCCGACGCCGAAGGCCGCGCCACCCGTGCCCTGGCAGATATCCTGCTACGACGCGGAGAAATCGGGCTCGCGAGATCTCATTGGCAGCGTGCGAGCGAGCGAGACGAGGCCGCTGGTCGCGTCGATGCCTATGCAAACGCTCTCATCGGCCTCGCCCGCTGCGCTACGGCAGCCGGCGATCTCAAGAAGACCGACGCGCTCCTCGGGGGAGCCGCTAGGGCCGCGAGGGATCGGGCGACCGTTCACACCCAGGCGGCGATCACGCTGGCCCAGATCGCAAACGAAAACGCCATGGGCTGGTATCGACCGGCGCTGCATCGCGGCGAGGAACTGCTCGAGCTGGAGGGAGCCAACGTCCTGCCTCACACCTGTGTTTTGCTCGGGAGCACGCTGGTGGCGATCGGTATGACCGAGGAGGCCGCCGACGCCGTGGCCGTGGGCATCGAGGCGCTGGAGTCCTGCCCCACCTGGGACTGGCGCCCCCGCCTCGGCCTGGCGCGACTGGCGATCGACCTGGGCAGGCTGACGGAGGCGAAGGCTCTGATGGGCGCCGTCGAGGACCGACCGTTCAGTGCCGAGGCCAACGCCGGAGCCGAGCTCTCGGCGCTGCGTGCTCGAGTGATGGCAACCACCGATCCCGAGCGGAGCAATCAGTTGGCACGTGGCGCGCTGTTGCCCCCCCATCCCCTCGACACGACCCGACTGGCCCGCACCGCGCTGGATTGTGCCCTGGCTCACGTAGCGAACGGCCGCCCCTCGGATGCGCGCTCTGCAGCAAAAGTCGGCCTTGGCGCGGCAAAGAACGGTGGTGAGGGGCTCCGGCTCGAGCTCCTCGTCGCCCTCTATGAGGCCAAACCCGAGCGGCGGGTGATGGACGCCGTCGCCGCTACAGCGAGACGGGTCATGAAACGAACGCCGGTGTTCGCCGCGGCCCCCTTCCGTGAGCGGCCGATCATCTGCGACGCCCTGACATGACAGGGCGCAGTCGATGGGTGACCCGTGCGTAGCCGCCCACGCTGGTGTCCATGAGCCCGCCGACCGGCTCCGCCAACACGCTCGTGCCCAGCAGCACGCTCAGGTCTCCAAACAACCAGTCCGCGAAAAGATCCGCGTAGAAACCCTCTTGTTCCTCGTAGTCCCGCGGGCTGATGATCAGACGAGCGGAGCCATCCAATCCGATCCTGGCTTCGGATGGTTCCCAGAACACCGTGAGCCCGCCGTCCCCCCGCCGGGCGTGGTCGACGTCCAGATAGTTCGCGTCGACCGTCAACTCTAGCCAACCCGCTGCCTCGAGACCCAGTCCGACGTGAGGCGTGAGCCGGGCATATCGATCCAATGGATTTGCATTATGTCGGTAGCGGCTGGTGATTCCGCAGAACGGCGTGAGGTTTGGGGACTCCGAGCGCCACTTCGCTCCGCCGCCGACCAGCTGGTTGATGGATGGATCGAGGGTGTCCTGTTGGATGCCGAGCTCGAGTCCAAGGTCCAGGAGTCGCTGTCCGAACCGCTGGAGAGTGGGATCGAGCTCCTCGGTGCGCTGATAGCGCAGGCTGCTGAACGCGTTGTACAACAGGTCGAAGCGCGTCGTGCTCCAGGGACGCAGCAGCACCAGTGCTTGGGCATCGGAGAGGTGGGGACCGACCGGTCCGGCCAGCTCGACATCGAGGCGGCCCAGGAACTCGAGCAGGCGATCGTGAGAGACGCGCACCGTCGCCAGCGCGGCACCGCGATCGAGTTCTCCCGTCTCGGCGACCAGGACCTCACCGACAGCCGACGCTCCGAGCTGTGACCGGTCCCAAGCCAATATCGGGCCTCCGCCAGGGCGAATCCGCGGAAGCGTCGTGAATAGATCCGGGGCGAGTCCACCCCAGATCCCCACCTCGACGTCGCCGGGCTTGAACAGCAGCTGGGCGCCATCGACCAGCCTCGGCCCTCCGCGAGCCACTGGATGGCGTCCCAGATCGAGGGTCCAGGACTCGCTCTGCAGCGACAAGCCGAGCTGGCCGACCCGGTGGTACTCCAGCGTCGGGATGTCGTCTGGATCCACCGTGAAGCGGGCATCCGCCACCGCGCGGATGTCGAAATGGTCGCCATCGTGCAGGGTGAGGCGCATGCGCTCGCCCAAGAGCAGATCGAGGTCTGCCGCGGGAACCTGGGGCACATACCCGGCCGTTGCCCCGACCGAGGTGCGGACAAAATCTTGGGCCAGCGCGGTCGTGAGCCATGCCAACAATGGGATCACTAGGTTCCCTCGGGGTGGCAGCCAACGCACGCCGGATCATCCGGTTCGAAGCCATAGACCGGGCCGTGCTCGTCGGGCGGGTGACAGGTCCCGCACACCGCTGTGGCCAGATCGGACGGGCTGGGATGGCAGTCGATGCAGTCCACGACGACGTCGTGAGGAACGATGAAGACGTGGTCGAAGCCGTCTGCCTCGAAGCTCGTGATCGGATGGCAGGGCGCGCAGTCCTGCCCCGGGTAGTGATAGGCGTTCGGGCGTTCGTGGCAGCTCTCACAAGTTGTCTGCAAACCGAGGTAGCCCTCGCCCTCGTGGCACGCATCGCAGGGCAGATCGTGGCCATCCATCAGCGGCAAGAAGTCGTGGCTTTCCTCGGCTTTGGTGCCCTCGAGCTGGTCCCAGCCCAGCACCGAGTGGCACTCCCCGCAGTCCCCGGCGTAGTGGTTTGCCGGCCGAGAATCCTCGTGGCACGACAGACACTCGGTACCGAGCGCCTCGAAGCGATCCGTTCCGTGGCAGGTCTCGCACAACACAACGCCGTGCTTGCCCTCCATGGGGAAGTTCGCGTGCACCCGCTCCCGGGGAGCGCACACGGCAAGGACCGCGAGAGAGGCGAAGAGGACAGCGGTGGTGCGGAGATCGAACATGGGCATCACTTCGGAAATCGTTGTAGATCCCAGCCATATGGGCGATGGCAGGAATCACAGAGCGGGAAGAACACAGACTGGTGAGCGACCAGATCCCGGGGGGCCTCGGCCTCGTGGCAGCGGAAGCAGTCGGTTGGCGTTCCGACGTAGCCAGCGGCGTGGCAGGAGCTGCACGGGGCCAGCTTGTGGGTGCCGCGCAGGGGCCAGCCCGTCGCATAGTGCCGGAAGCGGGTGGCGAACCAACTGCGTGCGCTGTGGCAGTCTTCGCAGCTGTTGCCGAGGAGGTGCCGGTGCGCATCGTCACCCATGTGGCACGACGTGCACGTTCCCCGCGCCTCTCCGCGGGGGCGGTTCGTCCGGTGGCAGTCTCCACACTGGAGGACGGCGTGTGAGCCCAGCAATGCGAAGCCTGTGATGCTGTGATCGGCGACACCGAGTCCCGCCGGAACCCAGTGGGCGCCGGTGTGACAGGACCCGCAGTCTCCCTCGTAGTGGGTCGAAGAGCGGGGAGCGTGACAGGTGGCACAACCCGGGTCGTTCCCGGTGAAACTCGAGATGTCAGCGTGACAGGAAGCGCAGGGAACGGCGCTGTGCATCAAGCCGAGAGCAAAGCCGGTGCCGTCATCGTGATCGAAGGCGACCCGGTCGAATCCCTCTGTCTGGTGGCAGGTGTCGCAGCTCTCCTCCAAGCGGGCGTGAGGATTCCCCTCGGCGTGGCAGTCCAGACACGAGGCGTGGGCCAGTCCGGACCATGCCCCCCCGGTGTGGCACTCCTCACACTCCAGGCCCACGTGTTTGCCGGTGTGCGGAAAGTTCGTGGCCCCGTGGTCGAAGATGGGCTGCCGGAAGTCCACCGGGTTGTGGCACTTGGCGCAGTCCACCGGCTCGAAGCGGGCGTCGTGAGCGTCGGTGTGACAGGCGTCGCAGTCCTCGCTGGGCAGGTCGCGATAGGTCGCCTGACGCCCCTCGTGATGGCAGCTCGCGCACGGTGTGACGGCGTGCTCGTCGGTGAGTCCGAAGCGGGTGTCGCTGTGGTCGAAGTTCTCGATCTCGGCGAAGGAGGCCGATACTTTGTGGCATGCGTCACAGTCTTTGGGCTTGAACTCCCCACGGTGAAAGTCCTCGTGGCAGCTGGTGCAGCGTCCATAGGGCAGGGCCTCGGACAGCCCCTCGGTGTGGCACTGCTCACAGGACAGACGCCGATGCCGACCACGAAGGCGGAAGGGCGTGCGGTCGTGATCGAAGGACGCCACATCCCAGCCGGCCGGAGTCGGATGACACTCGAGGCACGGGGCCGCAAAATCGGTGCGGTGTGGATCTCCGTGGCAGTCCTGGCAGGAGCCGTGGGAGACCGGGAAGAAGACGAGGTCCTCGTGGCAGTCTGCGCACGCTACATCTCGGTGTTTCGATTCCAGCGCGTAGTCACACTGGTTCGGGTCGTCGTGGTCGAACAGGAACACCGCCAGGGGCAGGGCGCTCCAGTCGACATCCGTGTGACAGGTCTCACACGCACTGCGCACCTCGGCCCGGCGTGGGTGTTTGCCGTGAGGATCTGCGTGGCAGCTCACGCACGCCGAACTGAGCCCCTTCCACTCTCCCTCTTCGCTGTGACAGTCCTCACAGTCGACCTTGTGAGCCCCCGCCAGCGGGAAGCCCGTGGCCTCGTGATCGAAGGCGTCCAGCTTCAGGCGAGCCATCTCGAAGTTCCGGCCGCGATGGTCTGGGTGGCAAGTTGCGCAGTCCTTGCCCTTGTCGCCGTGGAACCCGGTTCTCGCCTCGACCTCGCCCTTGATCTCGGCGTGGCAGCTCAGACACCGCTCGGGCGTCACTCCTTGGCCTGCGGTGTGACAGCTGAAGCACTTGGAGATGCCATCCAGCTCGGCGTGAGCCTCGGCTAGCGGACCGGGGCTCACAAATCCCGTGACACCCTGCGCGAGGGCATCTCCCGACAGAGCCGCGAGCAGAACGAGAGGGAGGAGCGTCATCGTGCGGCGATTCTAGCTGCGGTGAGCACGGGAGGGTCACTGGGATCCGTGAGTCCGAGAGGGCAGAAATGTTACGCCGTGAGTGAGACACCACGCAACGCGGAACCTGTCTCGGGGCGGGCTCAGAGGATGCTTGCCGGAGTCGGTGCGGCGGTCCTCCGCCCGTGCCACGAACCTCCTGCTGGGAATCGCCTTTCACTGGGATTCATGTATCTTTTCGTCAGGATGGGTTCGGGTTCTGGTGATCCGCGAATTTTGTCGGCAAAATGACCGAATAGGCCTTCGGCGGGGCGGCGGGATCCGGGGCGAAGCGACAGATGCGGCATTGTCCCGAGGGGGAGAGGAGCCGCGTGGCTCGAGGCTGAGCTCGCGGGCGGTTCCCGTCGTCGTGCGAGTTATTGGGAGAAGAGGGAGGATGCAGCTGTGAACTTGCGAAGGCTCGCTCTGGGCTTGGCGGCGCTATTGGGTGCATCGCTCGCGCTGTTCCTCGGGGTCGCGTTTCGCGCCGACCTGGGCACGCCGGTGGCTCCGCGGGTCGTGCTCGCTTCTCCGGCCCCACCGCCACCCGAGGTTCGCGTCCCCGAGGCGCCGCTCGAGCCCACCGAAGAAGAGATCGTCGTGGTCACGCTGCCCCGTCCCAACAGAGGGATCGGAACGAGCCTCGCGCAGGTGCAGCGGGCCGGGTGGCCTGTCAGTGACGAGCGACTGCGGTTGACGGTCGCGCCGTGGGATGACCTTCCTCCCGTCCCGGACCCTGATCTCATCGATGACTTGCGGTTCGTGCTCGATATTCTCGGCACCCGGCCGGCGGACTCTGCGGAGGTGCTCGCCAGGATATCGCCAGCGCTGGCCATGTCGGGCCTGCATTGGGAGGCCGAGTGGCGCCAGCGCGACGTGCTGCGCGGCTTGGCTCCTGGGCCTGCAGACCGCCTCTTCGCCAGGGAGCGACGCCTTGCCGAAGCGATCCTGTCGACCGCTGCACCCGAGTCTCCGGAATCGCGTGGCGCCGCGATGTGGCTGATGCAGTGTGACATGGCCGAGGCTCCGGTCGGCGAGCGGGAGCAGGCCGTCTGGGAGAGTGTTGTGCGCAATTTCGAGCACGATCCACCGGGTGCCCGCTTCTTCATAGAGCAGTTCGTTGGCTCTCCGGACATCCAGCTCGAGGATCACACGGTCTTTGCCGGGAAGGTCCAGGGCCATCCCGCAATCGCTGACCTGATGCTTCGAGACGCGCTTCGAGACGGGGATGACGCGTGGGCTCGCTATTGGTGGGCCGAGCTGCAGAACTCCAGCGTCTATCCCGAGGGTGCGTCCATGGGGTATTGGGGTGCAGTCCTGGAGAATCGCGATCAGCTGGCCGGATTTGTCAACGCCCGTCTCGACCAGCCTGCGCTCACCTGGCAGGACGGCCTGCGCCGCTCGGCGGTGCGCTGCGACGACCGTGGCGAGGGCACACCGCTGAGCGCTCGGATCCACTTCCGGCAGGGTGCCTGGCAGGCCCTCGAGCTGGACCAACCCGGCGCGTTTGCCGACTGCTTGCTCTCTGGCGCCGACCCCCTACCCAGAGAAGGTCAGCGAGCCCAGCTCGTGGTGATTCGAGCCGAGGTCGGCGAGTAGTGCGCGTTTACGCGGTCAGGGGCAGTTCTGTGCCGCCTGCTGCGGCGTTATCGCGGTCAGCGACAGACCGGGCTGCAGCGCGCCTTGCATGTTGTCGACCTTGACCGGGACGCAGAACAGCCCCCCGTCGTCGCACGCGATGCAGGGTTCGTCAAAGGTGACGAGCAGGTCACAGAGCGCTTGGTCGTCGCCCGTCGCCCCGACGAGACCTACGAGCGGGCGCGTGTCCAGGACAGCGGTAAGGGTCACGCCGCCGATGCTCGACCCGTCGTCGGCGAAGGCGCCGGTGATGGCCGCGTGGTGGAAGAGGGAGTGCACGCCCTCGATGTCCACGCCGATGCCCGATGTGCTGGGACCGGTGTCGAAGAAGGGATTTTCCCCAAAGTCCGCCGGACCGGTGAACGAGGCGGTCGGTTGGCAGACGTCTTGCTGGTCTTGCACGGTTCCGAGTGCGATCAGCATCTGCAGGTCGTTGCTCTGGAGGCCCTGGGGATTGATCAGGATCGGGGATTCCATTTCCTGCTGGATCAGGGGTCCGATGCCGGCCGGGGAGGCAAAGCGGCCGCTGCCGAGGTCGATCGAGTAGGTCCGTCCGATGACATCGTTCGGGTCGACTGGGATGCCGTAGCGGCTGGTCGTCCAGATGGTCGCGGTCGGACCCGCGCACCAATTCAGAGTGACCTCGTAGCTGGTGTTCGGCTGAAGAGGGGCATCGGCCTGGAAGGTCACCTTGTTGCCGTCGATGACGGTCGCGCCGGCGACGACGTTCGCGCCCTGGTCCACCTCGATGGTCTCGGTGCCTTGAGCGAACTCCAGCGTGAACTCGATGGCCGTCCGGTAGTATGCGTTCGGATCGCCATCTGCGGGAAAGAACTCGAGGATTTCCGGGCAGTATCCGGTGCTCACAGATGTGACGGCGGTGTCCTCGGTCGGGTCGGTCGTGATTCCGGTGTCTGCATCCGAGTCGTCTTCGGCCGCCAGGACCCAACACCCACCGAGCGCGAAGGCCACGGTGAGACTCCACAATACTCCCATATTTGTCTTCATAGCACCCTCACCTGGTCAATGTACCCGTGCTGCAGGGCGATTCTTGCAAAGGCTGTGTAGAGACAGATCGATCGCCGAGTACTCGTGGGACGTCGACTCAACCAGGTCTTCGCCTCTGCATTGTTGCGACCGGAATCGAGTGGTGGCACAGTTCATGGTGCAGGAGAGGAAACGAATATGATCGCGATTCTGGTGTTGTTGGCATGCGCGCCGCCGCTCAACCATAGCCCGCAGGCCAGGTTCCGGGTCGGCAACGCCATCGCCGGCGAACAGGTGACTCTCGACGCCAGCAACAGCAGCGATCCCGACGGCAACTTCTTGAACGTACAATGGCGTGTCACCGACCCCGATGGTCGCGTTCTCGATCTCCCGGATCGACCACGGGTCAATTTCCCCGCAGATCGGCTGGGTTCATGGGACGTCGAGCTCGAGGTGGATGACGGGTGGCTGAACGGCACGACCTCGGACGGTTTTCACGTCTTGAACGAGCGGCCAGAGGTCACGACTACGCTTTGGGTCGGCGACGAAGCCAGGCGGGTGCAGGGCGATGGTGGCGGTGGAGTCTACTTGTCCCACCCGGACCTGCCGCCAATCAGTATCGACATAAACCGCACCTCTGACGCCGATCATCACGAGGTCACTCACATCTGGGAGACGAGCTGGCCGATATCCGCGAGCGAGGCGGAGGCGGAGACCCTCGACGTGCCCAACGACGGACCGGGGTCGTGGGTCGCCGAGCTCATCCTCACCGATGGGTGGGAGACCACCACGTTGACGTTCGACCTGAACTGCGTCGAGTTCTGAAGGTCGTCAGCGTGGCACGGTCTACAGCTGCGCGACAGCTGCCTCTCCACCGTAGAGCTTGTCACTGACTCGACTGGGCATGGTTACATGCTCGCTCTCGCTATTGGAGTGGGAGAAGGCGGGAGACGCTGTGAATTGGTTTGATCCCACCGCCGAGGAACTCGCGACCCGCTCGGTCGACCTGATCCGATCCTGGCGCGGTGCGCGCACCCAGCTGGAGCTCTCGATCGAGCTCGGGTTCAACAGCAACGTCGTGACTCACTGGGAGAGTGGCCGACGCTTCCCCAGGGCGTCAGTGGCCCTTCGCGCCGCCGCCCTCGACCAGCCAGGTTTGCTCGACAGTCTCGCGAGGTTGGCCGGGGCAGACTGGAGCGCACGGGTGTCTCCAGACTCACCTACGGGCGTCTCGCTCCTGGTGGCCGATCTGATGGCCGGATGTGAGATCCCCGAGGTAGCGTCGCGGCTGGGTGTCTCCCCACAGACTCTCTATCGCTGGCTCGCGGGTCGGGCCGAGCCGCGGCTGCCGGAGTTCCTCGGGTGTGTCGCGGCGGGCCTACGCCTCGAGCTCGTGCTCGAACTGCTCACGCCGGAGAACCAGCCCGACCCGGAGCCGCTCTGGGTGTCGGACCTGCTCCTCGCGCTCTACCTGGACGCCTACCGTGCGCTGCCCGCCCACGACGACAGCTGGCTCGCGGGCCACCTCTACCTCCCGCCGAGTCAAGTCGAGGAGGGCATCGAACGGCTGGCTCGAACCGGCCAGATCGTGAGGCTCGGCCAACACTGGAAGCCGGCAGAGAATCAGGTAGCAAGTTGGACTTTCCAGAGCACGGCGGTGAGCGACGGGGCGCGTGCGCGGGCGGCCAGCCTTCTAGCCGAGCCGACAACGCGGTTCGTGGTCGTCTCCGGCATGGCGTCAGCCGCCCAGATCGGGCGCGTCATGGGGGTCGCGCGGCGCGCCCACGAAGACATCGTCCGCATCTTCGCCAACACCGACCACACCGAGCGGCTGGTGCACGTCTGCCTCGCCCTCACTCCGCTTGACGGCGAGCTGATCGGCTGACGGTCGCCCTGCCTCTTGCCTCTACGGCAGTGTGACTGCTGTGTCCGGTCCGTCGATCCGGGAGAGGCGAGAGCGAGTAATGTCGCCGTAGGTCCGCACCTCATCGAGCCGAAAAGGAGCCTTTCATGCCCAGTTACGACCGCCCAAGCCAGAACAAGAGCCCCGTGGAACCCCGCTCCGACCCATCGGCGCCAGACCTCGTCCAGCCAGCGGGCAACGCCGCCGTTCAGCAGACGGTCGCAGAACATCCACCTGCGCGTTGGGGGCAGGTTGGGGCAATGTGCTACGACTACGCTGCGAATCTCGCCCCCCATGTGTACGGGGCAGCCACCTCCGAACTGCAGACTCCGCTCTCGACGGGAGTGGACCCCGGCCGTTGGCTGCGGGCCGCCTACCAATTGTCGCGAGTCCACCAACACCGCAACGGCGATGCAACGCAGCCCGGTGACTTCGCGTTTTATGGGGGCAACCCGGAGATGCACACGTCGACCGTCCTCCAGGGCGGACCGGACCCGATCGTGGCGGAGTCATCTGTGGACGCGCCAATGGGACGGACGGTCCCGTTGTCCAAGTCTCGGGAGGACGTCGGTGACGGTGTGATGCGCAGTTTTCTCGATATGGAACTGAACAGCATCACGGACGAGAACCTGGCGGACGCCCAGCTGGCCCTGGAGGGCATGCCGGTGGAGTTCGTTGCGTACCCGGCGATCCGACGGGCTGTGATCGAGGCGCAGGAAGCAGACGAGCGCTCTCGGATCCACGACCCCAATTCAATCTACCAAGGAGAGGAAGAGGGGGCGTGGCAGGAGCTCATGGACCAACTCAGACTCGGGGAGGAATGAGAAGACTCGGACCAAGCTCGTCAACGCTACGGTCAGTCTTCTAGATGGACGTCGCTTTCGCCTGCCTCGCTGTCGCCCGCGTCGCTGTCGCCCGCGTCGCTGTCGCCCGCGTCGCTGTCGCCCGCGTCGCTGTCGAGGTCGCAGTCCCCCCAACCGAGTGGCTGGGGCAACGCTTCGAGATTCACGGCATACATCGGTGCCTCTTCGTTCCGGCTGCCCTTGAGGTTTTCCCACGGCATCCTCTCGCCGTTCGGACTTCCGTCCTCCTCACCCAGCGGGCGCCACCCCCGTGCACCGGGCGGCGGCCTGTCGGGGTCGCGGAGGATCACGTCCTCTCCATTGACACCGACGACCGTGACAGCATGGCCGTGAAGGATCATGACCAGCGGGCCCCCGGCCTCAAGCTTGTCTCGCAGCTGCGCCGACGTCAGCTCGCTTGGCCCGGCGGGGCTCAGTCCCATCTTGCCGAGGCGGCGGTCTGACTCCTGCCAGTCTTGCGAGCCCGAGTGCTTCATTCCCCCGGGTGGCTGCCGGCCGAACGCGCCAAGAGCCATGGCGCCGGCGGAGTGCCAACAGTCTCCTGGCGTCTGTTTCCCCTGGAAGTCCGCCCTGTACTGCAGGCCGCTCTCCAGCCGATCTGCGATCGCCGCGTTGCCCAGCTGGTCCTGGAGGGTGTGGACGGGGGGCTCCTCGGCGGGTTCTTGGCTGGGTTGTACCGTCGGGGCTTGTTGGTGCTGATGCACGATCGACTCCTCGCGTGGGGATGTGCCACATCTAGTCGGCACAGCTCGGCGTGGATCGACCGCACAGGCCCTGGGGTCGCGCAGTTGTCGAGGTTCACTTTCCGGATGCTAGAAACAGGCGCAGACCAGCTGGCGCTCGAGGCCCAGTCCCGAAACGGGAGGCGGCTCGCCCGGATAGGCGCCGATGATGCTCCCCCCGGTGGAGCACTTGCCATAGTAGGTGCCCTGGTTGGCGTATCCGTAGCCAAGTACGTGTCCGGTGGTCTGCCCTCCGGGAACCGTCCAGCTTGCTGGGTTTCCGTTGAGCACGAACCAGGTGGAGATGTCGTCGGCTCCCGCGGAATTGCAGTTATCGTTCCAGGCACCCTCGGCCGAATACGCCAGGTTGCTACCCCCGATCTGGGCGCATGCGGAGTCACACGACTCGCCGAGATCGCCGAGGTAGAAGCAGAAGCCGTACATGCTCGCCGGACCACCCGAGAGCGTGGTGCCGCCGATACCGGGACATGGGAACAGACCGGTGTCCGTGTCCGAATCGGTGTCCGTGTCCGAATCGGTGTCTGCGTCCGAATCGGTGTCTGTGTCCGAATCGGTATCGGTGTCAGTGTCCGAATCGGTGTCCGTGTCAGTGTCCGAATCGGTGTCTGTGTCCGTGTCGGCATCGGTGTCCGAATCGGTGTCTGTGTCCGTATCGGCATCGGTGTCTGTGTCCGTGTCAGTGTCCGAATCGGTGTCTGTGTCCATATCGGCATCGGTGTCCGAATCGGTGTCTGTGTCTGTGTCCGAATCAGTGTCGGTGTCGGCGTCGCCATCGCAACCCACCTGATCGGGCGTCAGCGAGTCGCAGTCCTCGTCGATGCCATTGCAGGGGATCTCGGCGGCACCGGGTCGGATGTTCGGGTTGCCATCGTCACAGTCCACCAGATCGGCGCGATAGGCGTCGAGACAGTCGAGGTTGGCCCCATCCACATAGCCGTCGCCGTCCTTGTCGAACGGAGAGTCCGCAGGGTCTTCCCCGGCCTGCTTCACACCATCGCACTTTGGATTGTCAGTGACCCCCACGTCGGTGGAGCAGCCCGCCACGTGCGCTGCAACCAGGCAAACGCTCCAGAAAATGCCTCGTCTCATGCCGTCCCACTGTTGTCCACGCTGCACTCTATCACTCGGGGACATGGGAGAAGTGACCGTGTAGAATCCGGCACTCACCGCCTTTGTTGAGCGGTCGATCAGGGCGCGGACCTGAGAGCGCTCGACCCAAGAGCGCTCCGGTGAAGCTCGAGCTCTCCCGCGGGCATGATGGTTTGTACTCCTTGTCGGTGGAACGTCATGGTCAATTCAGAGGTCACAGCTGCGCTGCTGGTCTGCCTCGCGGCATGCAGTGGGTCTTCAACTTCCGGCCTCGACGAGTTTGCCGGTGACCTGGACTCGGACACGCTGTCCGACACGGGTGCGGCTCCTGACACAGACTCCGATACAGACTCCGACACAGACTCCGACGCCACAGACCTCTTCACCACCGGATGCTGGCAGCCGTCTGATCTGACCGCCCGCTTCGAGGCTCGCGACGCCACTGGCCCCTGCGTGGTCTGCCAGCGGGGCGAGATCGAGTTCGTGGGCATCATCGACAACCCGTGTCCGGCCATCGTGCAGATCGATCTGAGGGCTTGCACCGTCGACTCGAGCGGGTGGACCGACCTGGCCACCGGAGCGGTCACGGCTGTCGCTGGAGACTGTCAGGGCCCGTATTCCCCGGTCCTCGTTCCGGCGGGTGGATCCATCCGAAACGCGGATTTGTGGTGGACGATGGATGTCCCGGGCAACTTCGCTGGTCAGGTGACCTTTGCGACGCCGGCGGGTGTTCAGGTGACCGGCAACTTCCAGGTGCTGTAGCGGATCGACGGGCTCTCCGAAGCGCGTCGAACGACCCGTGGCAGAATTGACGCGCCCAATCGTCGCAGGCTCCGGTTGTGCCCCTCGAACCGTCCGTCGCGTCAGGGATGCTCCCGTGAATCCTTCACTCCTCTGAGTTCCGATTTGCCGAAACCGCAGCCCCCGGCTCCGTCAACGTCTCCAGAGCTGGTCAGCGGCGGACGGCATCGCCTGGGTAACGCCAGTGGATGAGGCCGTGGCTTTCGGACTGCCAGCGGGGGAGACGGTGGCGCTGGTGACGAGTCGCGACCCCTTGGAGCCGCTGTTGGTGGGCTCCCTCGTGGGCGTATTTGATGGTGTCCACTGCTCGTTTATGGGTGTTCTAGGCGGAGTTATCTCCACTGAGGTTGCTGAGCTCGCGGCTGCCTGGAGACGGGTCGCAGCGGACAACCACGACACCTTCGCGGCCGGTCCGAAGGTATCTCTCGAGGACTGCTGGGGTTGCGAGGCTCTGCTGGCGGAGACCGGTTGCCGGCTCGAGGGTGTGCCGTGAGCACGGTATGTTGCTGGAGGCCAACGGCTCACCAACCGCGGCGGCCGAAGGTCACACACCCATATCGCTGGCACAGGCCCAGAATCGAGCGGAGATCGTACAGATGCTGAGCGGCCAATGACCGATCAGAAGTGAATCCCGAGCATCGAGCTCGCCGACGGCAAGATGTCGATGGCCCAGTGAGCCGCGATCAGAGCGGGAAGGTTCCGCCACCGGTCCCAAGCGGCCCCAAACACGAGCCCGACGACCAACACTGGCAGCCCGGTTCCGACCAGGACCGAGGCCAGATCACCGGCACTGCCCTCCACCCCCGATGCCAACAGATATCGCGTGGGCAGATGCCAGGCGGTGAACAGCACAGCGGTGAGCAACCAGGCCACAGTGCGCCCCCAAGTGCGCTCGAGCCGGGTGTGCAGAACCCCGCGAAAGACCAGTTCCTCGGCCAGTCCCGCCGTCAGCAATGGGATGAGCACGGCGGCGCCCAGGAGCGGAATTGCGTTGGTCCCCTGGGCTGTGACGGCTTCGACGATGGGGCCGACGTGGCCGAGGTTCAGGCTGAACCCCGCGGCAAAGGCCAGGAAACAAACCAGCCCCAGCCGCCAGCCCAGGCGCTGCTCGGGCAGGAAGTCCCTGGGGCGATAGCCCTGCCAGGCCAGCACGATGGAGGGCAACAGCAGCAGGAGCCCGAACTTGAATCCCAACAAATAGGTGGCGTCTTGAGTGAGGCCAACGGCGCCGAAGAGCGGGTTTGGCCAGGCGCGGATGACGAGTCCGGTGAGCAGGGACGCACCGACGTATGCCAGGGCAAAGGCTAGCCATCCGGCTGCTTCGCGGCGGGGATTGTCGATGCGCATCTGGTCGATGGGAACGCGCTGCCACAGGGAGAGTGAGGCCATGCTGGGCCTACGACCGGCGTCGCGGACTGTTGCATTGGTGGCCATGAACTTCCGGCCAGAGGTCAGTCGGCGTCTTCCTCGACCTCGACGATGTGGTCGATGACGATCTCTCGCACATAGGCCTCGCCGACGTCGGCGTCTTCGAGCACCTCGATGGCACTGGCCTTCGCCTCGATGAGGATGGTTTCCAGATCGACGCCGTGCTCGCTGAGGCGCTCCCTGACCTTCACCAGGGTGCCGTTCGACTCGGCAACCAGCTCGCCATCGTCGTTCTCGCGCAGGACCAGGACCTCCGTTCCGGCGGGAAGCTCGCCATCGCCCGTGAGGCCAGTGAGCATGGCCTCGGCGTGCTCACGCAGGGAACCCATGTCGAACTCGGCGCTTACATCCAGATGTTTGACGCAGTCGCCCTCCCCACACGCGCCGGCGTCCATCTCGATCATGATCACGCCGTGGGCCTCTTCGATCTCCAAGTCACCGTGGTGACCGTGGTGACCGTGTTCCCCATGGTCGAGGTGTTCGGCGTGTTCGGCGATATGGATCAGCGCGCCCTCGTCGTCTGCGTCCACGGGTCCAGCCAGAGCGACTGAGACCAGGCCCAGTGCGCACGCGGCCCCCAGGGCTGGCCAGGTCCAGCGAGGCTGGCGAGGCTCGGCTGGCGTGCCGACGATGCGTTTGATTCGTTCCATGAGGTTGCCTCCTTGGGCAGCTTGAGTGAGTCGTGGAGTCGCGCGGCCCTCTTCCAGGTCGGCGAGTGCCCGGGCGTACCCGATGGGGTTTCCACAGGCTGAAACTACGGCTTCGTCGCAGCAGAACTCCCGCTCGATTCGGATCCTGCGGGAGATCCACCACACGGCGGGATGGTAGTAGAGCATCGTCTCCACCAGGACCTGGAGCAGGTTCACGACGGCGTCGAGGCGGTGGATGTGAGCGAGCTCGTGGGCGACGATGGCGCGGAGCTGATCCGGCGTGAGTCCAGTGAGCAGGGTCGCGGGCAGCAGGACCACCGGCTCTAGGATGCCGACCGCCATCGGTGTGGCGAGGCCGGCGACGATGCGGACCTCGACCTCGATGCCCATGGCCATCCTCGCGATCAGGTCTTCGGTCATGGCGCGCAGACCGGGCGGGCCCGCTATAGATCGGCTTCGAAGCCGCGAAACGCGGTATTGGTCGAGCATCAGGCGCAGGCTGAGGACCGCCAGTCCAATACCCCACATCCGAACCACCCAGTCCGCCGGCGCGGCGGGAACGGTCCCGACCAGAGCGATGGTTGTCGTCGGGAGGCTGTGAGCCAGCCACGGTGCAGTGAAGAGCGGCGCCATCGCCATCGCTGCGAGACCGGTACAGGCGATTGCGTAGCGTGTACGTGTTTCTCGGGTCAGGGTGAGCGCGGCCTCGGTGACTGCGGCGATGAGAATGCCCTGCCACACGAAGTGCAGGAGAACACCGGCGAGGAGCTCCATCTGAGTCATGACGAATCCCTCTCGAGACTGTCGAGGAAGGCGCGGATCTCCGCGATCTCCTTAGGGTCAGCGGGTTTGTCGGAGAGTGCTCGCATGACCAGGCGGCTGGCGGATCCGCCAAAGGCCTTGGCGACGATGTCGTCGACGAACCGGTCCTGGACCTCGGTCTCGCTGAAGACCGGCGTGTAGATGTGGCTTCGCTGGGAGGTGTCGCGGGCGACGAGCCCCTTTTGAGACATGATCTGGAAGGTCTTGAGCACGGTGGTGTACCCGGTGGTCCGCTCCTTGGTGAGGACGGCGTAGACCTCGCGGACCGTGCTGGGGCCGCGGGACCACAGGATGCGCAGAAGGGCCAGCTCTGCATCGGTGGGCTTGAGAGTGTCGGACACGGGGGCTCCTGGCAGCTGCGGAGCAATGTACGTAGCTCTTCGTATGTTGTCAACGAAGATCTTCGTACGTTGATCTTCGCAGGGTCTGCGCTCGCCTGTGCCCGAGGAGGGAACTGACAGGAAGTGTTGAGCTCTCGGCCGCGTGCGGAGAGAAGGCGAGCAGTAGAGCGGCGAATGTGCGCAACAGGCCCCTGCGACACGTTGCGACACGACTTTCGACGTGCGGCCCCCATGGCAGCGTGCTCGCCGCAGCTCCATACCACAACGCTCCGGGGGGCTGGGACCAGGGTCTGGTGGTGTACTTGGCGGGCTCCGACAGCCAGTCACTACCGTCCGAAGCGCTGACCTGGACGGGGGAGAACTCCTTCGACCAAGCGGGCTGGGGAGCAACCGGGGTGACGGCACGACAACGGCTGCTGGAGTCGGAATCGACGCGCGCGGCGTGTCCGGTTCCCTGCAGCCCCACGGCACCATCCCCGCGAATGGCGCCTTCGAGGTCGAAGCGGAGGCCAGGACGCCCTTCGGGCAACTGGCGCGCGCGTCTTGTCTACGACCCCCGCAACTCGCCTCCCTAGGGCTGGGGCAAGTGGCACTACGGTGGCATGCCGGGTGACATCAACGGCGTGCACGCGTACATCCCCTAGGAGCACGGTGGTTGCAGCCCTGCAACCGCGTCGGAGTCGCTGGTCTCGTCCAAGAATGCGACCAGGCCGGCGAGTTTTCGGAGTCAATGACCAGACCGGAGACAGTGCACGGATCAGGGTAGAACCTGACGGATCGAATATCCGCGGAGCGCGTGCCGTGTGCACTACGAATTCTCCGGCTCCCCATCATGTTCTCAGCGAAGTCTATAATGGACTTCTTGATGATGGATGGAACACACCAAGAGTTGGATCTTGTCAGCATCCGGCAGCGTTTCCTTCATTGGACCGCCACGACCGGGGCGGTGATCTGCTTCATAGGTGCGTTGATAGCCTTCGTCTGGTCATGGCAGGAGCATGACAATGCAGCTCTTCAGGGGGTAGCATTCCTGCTGGGTGCGCTGCTTCTGGGCGCGGCCGCCCTCTACGAACGTGTCACACCCGGCCATGAGCCCCTTCCGCTTGTTGTCGCTGGCGTTCTCTGTCCGATGATTGGCGTGGCGCTGCTGGGTAATATCGTGGTTCTAGCGGTATTTCCGTTGGTTCTTGCTCTGATGATCCTGCTCTCTACGATGTATGAAGAGCGCACCGTCGGGAGGGCTGGAGCCCTGGCGGTGGCCGTATGGGTGGTCCCAATGCTCGCGCGGATTCTCTTTGCACCCGACTCTCCGCATAGTGTTGCATTGATCACACTGGTACTGTTGCCTGCCGCGTTGTTAGCCGTGCTATCGGGCCTCGCAGGAATGGCGGTTCGGCATCGTACTGCCGCGCTGGAGACGGCGCTGCGGTCACAGCGCGACGCCGAGAACGCCGCCCAGGGCCTACGCGCGCTGAACGACGAGCTGCGCGACGCCCAGCAGGCAATCGTGCGCGCTCGCGATGCTGTCGACGAGGAGAAGGACGCCAACCGAGCGAAGAGCGCCTTTCTCGCCAACATGAGCCACGAGCTCCGCACACCCCTCAACGCGATCATCGGCTACGGAGAGCTGGTACGCGAAGAGATCGAGGACTCGAATGTTGCTCACCTGGCAGAAGACGTCCAGCGCATCGAGTGGGCCGGCAAACATCTGCTCGAGCTGATCAACGACATCCTCGACATCTCGAAGATCGAGGCGGGACACGTCGACCTCTGCCTGGTCGAGTTCGATCTCGAGGCAATGCTCGAGGACCTCGTCATCACCATCCTCCCCGGGATCGCCAAGCGCGGCGTGGACCTGATTCCCGAGTTCGACCCTGGCCTTGGGAGAATTCGAGGCGACGACACCCGCATCCGCCAGGTGCTGTTGAACCTGCTCAGCAACGCGGTCAAGTTCACGCTCGAGGGCGCTGTGACCTTCTCTGCCCGGCGTGAGCGTCGCTGTGGCGTATCCGGAGTCCTGTTCCAGGTGAGCGACAGCGGCATCGGCATGAGCTCCGAGGAACTCGAGAGGATCTTCGAGCCATTCGCACAGGCCGACCACAGCACAGTGCGCCGCTTCGGCGGTACCGGACTCGGGCTTTCTATCACTGCAACGTTGTGCTGCATGATGGGTGCCACTATCGACGTCGAGAGCGAAGTCGGGGCTGGATCCACCTTCACAGTCTTCCTGCCACTGCAGGAGGGGCATCAGAGCCAACCCGCCGATGCGGCGGACGCTACTCTCTCCATCCAGTGAGGAAAGCATGTGTCAAGCAACAGTGTTCAAGCAGGTGGATGATCGCCGCGAGCGGTTCATGGAAGACGTGGTTCGGATCGAGGTGTTGGGCAAAAACCTGCTCATCACCGACATTACGGGCAAGCAGCTGGAGCTGGCTGCGGTGATCCGCGAGGCGGACCTCCTCGGGCACGAGGTCACGGTCGAGGAGGCGACTCCCGCGTGAGGATCGCTATCGCCGGCAAGGGAGGGGTGGGCAAGACCACCGTGGCTGCGCTGCTCGCCCGCACACTGTCCCAGGGCGGGCGCCAGGTCACGGCAGTGGACGCCGATCCAGATGCGAACCTCGCCGCGGCCCTCGGCGTCGACGAGGTACAGCGGCGCGCGATCGTGCCTCTGGCCCAAATGCTCGATCTCGTCGAACAGCGCACGGGTGTTCGGCCCGGCTCCGGCTCTGGTTCGATGTTCCGGTTGAACCCCAAGGTCGACGACCTGCACGATCGATTTGGAGTCGGTGGGGCCGATGGTGTGACCGTGCTGGTGTTGGGTTCGATTCGGGGCCCGGCATCTGGGTGCTTCTGTCCGGAGAGCGCGCTGCTGAAACATCTGCTCCGACATCTTTGTCTGCAGGATGGGCAAGCTCTGGTGCTCGACATGGAGGCCGGAATCGAGCACCTCGGGCGCAGCACAGTCGAGCGTGTGGACGCGCTTATGGTTGTTGTAGAGCCCAGTCTGGCCTCGGTTCACACCGCTGCCACCATCCACACCCTCGCCACGGGGCTGGGGGTGTCGCGCATCGAGGCGGTGATCAACAAGGCTCGAAACGATGTGCAGATAGCGCGAGTTCGCGAGGAGCTGGAGCGATGCGACATCCCGGTCGCGGCTGTGGTGCCCTTCGATGATTCCGCATTCACCTGGGACCTGTCCGGGCAGCTGCCGGACCTGGACAGCGAGGGACCCCTGGTTCGAGCCATTGGGGCCTTTGCAAAGGATTTGGAGGCCACCGTTGGCTAAGGACCGCCCCCTGCGCAGACGCGACCTGCGGCAGATCCAGAAGCTCGCCCGCTCGACGGGAATGCTGCACGTGTTCGCGGAGCAGGTCGTACGCGGCAAGATGAGCAGGGAGGAGGCGCTCAAGCGGAGCTTCGGCGGGGTCCACGAGCAGCTCGGCACCGAGTCTCCGGACGAGGGTGCGGCATCGCAGCCTACCCACACCGCGCGCCTCACCTTCGAACTGGGCGACGACCAAGCGCACGAGGTCCTGCTCGCCCTCCGTCAGTGCCGGCTCCTCGATGGGGTCGACCAGTCCGAGGCCTTGGTGCGCATCGCCCAGGCCTACCTCGAGGAACATCCACCGGGAGAGAACCAGTGACCAAGAAACAGACGACCCAGCAGATGCTGGATGTCGAGAAACGCCAGCGGGCCAAGGGTCTGCACGACCCGCAGATGGCCGAGATGGTGGAGCATATGCGCAGCATCGGCGTGCAGAACGTCTTCGACGTGCAGGCGGCCTACGACTCCGACTTCCTGGGGCTCAAGGACCGGTGCGCTTTCGGCGCCCGTGGCTTGTGTTGCCGAAACTGCAACCTGGGGCCGTGTCGCCTCGCCTCTGAAGACATGCCACATCACATGCAGGCCGTCTCTCCGGTGCTGAACCGAAGCACGTGCGGAAAGACTGCGGACTCCATGGTGGCAAGCATGCAGCTCAGCACGGCACTGCGGGGAGCTGCCGGGCATATGGCTCATGCCATGGACGTGCTGGAGACGTTTCACGCTGTCGCCTGGCGCAAGACGGACCAGTACCAGCTCGCCGATACTGCGAAGCTGGAGGCCCTCGCGGGCCAGCTGGGGATCCCGACGGATGACACCGATCCCTATGTGCTGGCGCAGCAGGTGGCCGCCGTCGCCCAGGCCGATCTCTTCGGAGGGCTGGGCATGGAACACGAGACGATGAGCTTCTTCGAGGCCTATGCGGCGAAGGACATCGACAAGATCCGGAAGGCGGGCATCGTCCCGGTGCGTGGGGCCGCCGTTCAGGTGATGCGGATGGAGCACGCCACCCAGCACGGGATGATGTCGAACACCTTCGAGCTGCTTCGCGCCTGCCTGAAGCTCGGACTCCTCGACACCACCTCGCTGTTCATGGCCACCCAGCTCCAGGACGTGATGCTCGGAACCCCATCTCCGGGGTTGACGCGCATGGGCATGGACAACCTGAAGGCCGACATGGTGAACATCGTCGTGCATGGTCACAATCCGCTCTTCAGCGAAAAGATCGTCGAGCACGTCGCGGATCTCGAGGAGGAGGCGAAGGCCGCTGGGGCGACGGGCATCAATGTGTTGGCGATCTGCTGCACCGGCAATGAGCTCGGGCAGCGTCGCGGCGTGCCTCTGGCCGGGAACAACCTGCACCAGGAGCTGGTCATGGCCACCGGAGTGGTGGACGGCATGGTCGTCGACTACCAGTGCGCCTTCCCGACCCTGTCGGTGCTCGCCGAGCGGTATCACACCCGTCTGATCACTACCCATGCCGACCTGCGCATGGAGAACGAGACCTATGTGCCTTTCCGCGCCGACAAGGCGTCCGAGGATGCGCGCCACGTCATCGGTCTGTGCATCGAGGCCTTCAAGAACCGCGATCCCTCGCAGATGCGGCTGCCGTCCACCCCGGGCCAGGAGATGTTGATGGGCTTCTCCGCGGAGGCCTGCATCGGCGTGCTCTCGAAGCTCGATGCCGACGACCCCCTCGCGCCTCTGGTCGCCCTGATCAAGGACGGCACGATCCGAGGCGTTGCCGCCATTGTCGGCTGCACTTCGGCGCGCGTGCAGTCGGACATGAGCCATGTGAGGGTGGCCCGACGACTGCTGAAAGAGAACGTGCTGGTGCTCGCCACGGGCTGCGCTGCCGGAGCCTTGGCCCGCAATGGGATGCTCATGCCAGCAGCCACCGAAGAGTGGGCGGGTGAGTCTCTGGCGGCCGTGCTCTCAGCTCTTGGCAAAGCGGCGGGACTCGACGGACCGCTACCGCCGGTGTGGCACATGGGCTCTTGTGTAGACAACTCCCGGGTCCTCTCTCTGGCCACCGCCATCGCCGACCATATTGGCGTCCCTGTCGACGCGCTCCCGGTGGTCGGCGCCGCGCCCGAGGCAGTGACCGAGAAGGCGGACGCCATTGCGCTGGGGGTGCTCTCTCACGGGATCTCGGTGTTGCTCGGGGTAGTGCCGAAGTGGGGGGGCTCGCCCTTCGTCGAGCGTTTGCTCGGCACCGAGCTGCATGGCATCCTTGGTAGCCGTGTATTCGTCAACCCCGACCCCGAAGCGGGGGCAGAGCTGCTCCTCGCTCATATCGACGCAAAACGTGCCGAGCTGGGCATATGAACGAGAGTAGGTGAATGCCGAGTTCAGCCGACCGTATTGCACAGCTGGAAGCTCGGGTTTCCGGTGTCTTCCAGAGCCTGAGCACCTTTCACTACGCGGCGGCGACCTTGATGCTCGCCTCGCTGTCGGAGCCGGCCAAGGTTCAACAGACGGTGCTCGGGTTGGCATTCAACCTCGCGCGAGCGGAACGAGGGCTGTTGTTGGCCGCCGATGTCGACGATCCCACGCTCTTCACTGTGGGAGCGAGTCGGGGCGTCGAAGGGTCGGGACCGTTTGACGGTACCCGCGGGCTGTTGGCGCGGATGCGAAACTCCCGGGCGGTGCTCACCTCGCGACAGGTTGCCCGCGGTCTGGCTGACGAGGACGCGCTCGCGCCCTGGCTGGTCGACTACTGGGCGATCTTGCCCCTGCTGGTCGAGGGTGAGGTGGAGGCGTTCCTGCTTGTTTCGGGCGGCAAGATGACCGAGGACGACCTGCGCTTCCTCACCGCCTTTGCGGCCATGGCGGCGGCAGCCCTGAACAACTGCTCCCTGCTCCAAGACGTGCTTCACACCGAGCGACTGGAGCGCGAGCTCGAGATCGCCAGCCGGGTGCAGACCTCGCTTCTGCCTCCCAACCCACAGGTCGAGGGTTTCGACGTCGCCGGTGCCATGCGGCCAGCAGAAGAGGTCGGCGGCGACTACTACGACGTGCTCCCCGGCCCCGACGGGGGTTCCTGGATCGGCATCGGCGATGTCTCCGGCCACGGGCTCACCCCCGGGTTGGTGATGATGATGACCCAGAGCATCGTCTCGGCACTGGCCATGAGCAATCCGGACAGCCGACCTGCCGACGTGCTCAAGGTCCTGAACCGCGTGCTGGTGGAGAACATCCAGACCCGGCTGAGCGGCGACGACCACATGACCCTCACCCTGCTCCGTTACTACGGCGATGGTCAGTTCGAATACAGTGGTGCGCACGAGGATATCGTCGTGTACCGGCGCGCAACTGGGAAGTGCGAGTGCATCTCCACCCGTGGCGCCTGGGTGGGCATCCTCGACGACATCGAAGACGCGCTCGAGACCGACACGCTGCAGCTCGAGCCCGGCGACATCATGGTGCTGTACACCGATGGCATCATCGAGTGTCGGAACGCCGACGGAGAGCAGCTCGACATGCGGCGGATGTGCCGCCTCATCGAAGGCGCTGCCGATCGATCCGCGGCGGCGTTGTGCGACCACTTGATCAAATCAGCTACTGACTGGATGTTCGACCAGGACGACGATCTGACCGTACTGGTCTTGAAGAGGGGCCTGAATGCTTGAGAAGATGAAGACGTTGGCGGAGAGTGATGGGCAGATCCTGCAGATCTGTTCCTCGCCGGACTGGAGCTACATCGACTCTGCCCGCCTCCTCGTGATGCGGCTGTGCGATGTCGACGCCAAGGACGAGCAGGCGTGCCACGATGTCGCGCTCGCAGCCACCGAGCTCATCGAGAACGCCGTCAAGTACTCCGATGGTCGAGATCCTCTCTATGTAGATGTGCGCCGCGACGAGGAGCGCATCCAGATCTCGGTGTCCAACAAAGCGGGGGACTCGCAGATTGCGATTTTGGTGCGCGAAGTCGCCAAGGCGATGCAGGGGGACCCCTTCGAGAACTACTCCCAGCGAATCGAGGCTTTGATGCTCGATGACGACTGCGAGCGCGCGATGCTCGGGTTGCTGCGAATCCGATACGAGTGCGGGGTGGATCTCGAGACCCAGATCACCGGCAACCGCGTAGCAGTGCTCGCCACGTATCATCTGGCCACCGAAGGTGAGGAGCCCACATGAGCACCCAGGCGATCGAGTCTCTGGAGAGCGGAAAGATCCGAGTGGATGTGGACACTCGCGCCGATGGCATCACGCTCACATTCCATGGCGACATCGACATCCGCGACCCCATCGCCCTGCTCGACCCACTGCTCGAGCAGGTCCACGACGCGGCCTCGGCGCAGGGGTTTGCCACAGTCACCGCCGACTTCACCGATGTCGCCTACATGAACTCGGCGGGCATCAAGGTGTTGGCGGGCTGGATCCGACGTCTTCGTCGCACCGAGAGTGGCTCCAGATACGTACTGAAGATGATCTATGTCCCGAATCTCACCTGGCAGGCGACGACCTTCCGGGTGCTCGAGCGACTGGGGCAGTCAATGGTGGCCCTCGAGACCGCCTAGGCAGGTTGCTCCGGGTCCATCCGCGACGTTTGGGTCTCCCCGGCGATGGTCCCCCCGTTTCGGTCTACCGGGCCGTGAACTCCTCGGTGCCGTGGATGTCGACATAGCCCCGCCAGACGCCCTCGCAAACCGGGCGCCGTGAGCACGATTTGCACGCTTCCGGGCCGCCTTTGAGGTCGTAACGCTTGCGGTCCTGCCAGTTGAAGCGCGACCGCCCACCCTCGGCGACACTGACCCCGTCGACCCTACCGCTCCTGGTGGGTGGAGAGCCGTCCTTCTCCTGGTCTTGAACCGAGCAATCCGTCGAGAGATCCCGGTATTCACCCATGTACTTGCGAAGCAGGGCCTCGTTGTCGACGATCTGGCGCGGCAGCACACACTGGGGGAAACCTCCAAAAGTGAAGGTCTTGTGGAAGTGGCGCTCGTTGAGGATGATGGCCTTGATCAGGACCGGGACGACGTCACTGTATCTGGGCGTTAGATCTGCGCTTCCCTCCGCATAGCCCTCGGGCCGTACGAAGTTGATCCGCATGTCGTCGAGGCCCATCTCGTCGTAGAAGAACTTCATCATCTTCGGCAGCACGCGGTAGTTCCAGCCGTTGAGGACGATGTTGATGCTCAGACCATCCTTGAGGAGGCCCTCTGCCTGCCGTTTCTGCAGGTAGCGGATGGCCCGGCACTTCTTCTCGAACACGCCGGGGACCCGGGTCAGCTTGTCCTCGAGCTCTGCGGTGTGGCCGTGGATGCTCACCGTGACCCGGGTGAGGCCGGCGTCGACCATGGCGTCGGCGAACTTCTTCCGGCACATGCGGGTGATGTTCGAGGCGATGGCGATCCGGGTGTAGCCAAGGTCCCTGGCATAGGCGACCGACTCGACGATGTGGGGGTAGATCGTCGGCTCTCCGCCGAGGAAACCCACCGAGCGCGCCCCGTCTTCGTACCACCGCTCGAGCTCGGCCTTCATCTCGGACCAGGCCATGAACTGCCGGTTGTGCTTGGAGGGGAAGCCGTCGAGGCAGAAGACGCACTTGTTATTGCACGCCTTGCTGACGTTGATTTCTATGTTTCGACGCCGATCCCGCAGGGGGTTGAAAGGCTGGTTTCCGTCGAGCTCGGCAGGGGCGGCCATGGGTCATGCTCTCATCGGAAGGTCGATGTGCAGATCGAGAAAGCGTTGTGCCCAGTAGACCACGCCTTTGAAGCCCAGCGAGGGTGACGGCGCGATGCAGTGCCGCCCGGAGCTGGGGTAGCCGATCTCCACGAGCTCGGCGCCACCCATCCGCAGCATCAGCGGCTCCTCGTGGCCCAGGGCGTTCACCTCGGAGGTCGACCCCATGATCAACCTCAGCCGGCGACTCGTGACGAGAGGCAGCACATTGTCACGCACCGCTCGCAGGCTGGGTTTCTCCAGGACCGTACAGTCCTCGTTGAGGGAAACGCCGTTTCGCGCGAGTGTCTCACGAAAGCCCGCCTCTCCGCCGAGGCAGGAGTCCCGCAGGCCGACGGTGAGGATCTCGATGCCGAGCTCCCGCAGGATGGTGGCCATGCCGGCGGCGTAGGGCGTGTCTGCAAAGAGCGCGACCCGCAGCCCGACCATGCGCTGCCTGACGATGTCCTGGAGCCTCTTCACCCGCGCGCTCTCCCGCTGGATCCAGGCATCCACCACCGGCCGGTTTCCCCCGGCGCCCGCGCACACTTCTCGCAGCCATCGCCCGGTCCCGCCAACGCCCATCGGCAGGTCGGTCTGCACCACTCTCCGCTTTGTGAGTAGATCTTTCAGCTCTCTCGCCGCGGGCTTGGCATAGGGCAGCTGGAGCACGAGGCCCGATCGCCAGCCCTCGGAGAGCTCGGCAAAAGGTCGACCGGAGAAAAGCACCGGGCCGAGGGGGGCTCCCGCCACCTTGGCGAGCCGCCGCAGCACACTCACGTCGGCGAGGCAGTCCTGCTCGTAGCGACTGAAGAAGAACCCAAGCGCGGTCGACTGCCCGGGCTCGGTGGGGGGGCGGTCCCAGGGTTGGCGGCTGGCGACCTCCATCATTGTCTGCGCATAACCGCCGTAGAAGCCATTGTTTGGGGCGACGGTCGGGATGTAGACGAGGGGGCAGGGTAGCGTCTCCTCCACTTTGTCGACCTCGTTGTCTCCGCCCTCACCGGTGAGCTCGAGGAAGTAGGCGCTGGTGAGCACCATGAATGCGGGTCGCCGCCGGTCGTACCAGGACCGGGCGAAGGGGCCGATTCGCACGCCGGCGCCCTCAATCAGCTGCTGGTCGCCGATCTGGGTCCAGGCCTCTCGCTCGTTTGCGTGGTTGACCCAGTCGTGCTGGGCGGTCTGGGCGCCGGTCTTGTACTTGCAGCCGACCCCGGCGTGCATCAACAGCAGGGCATCGGGGATGGCGTGCACGGCCAGGTGGATTCCGGTCATCTTCGAGAGGTGGTTGGCTCGAACCGCAAAGTCGTCGAGCGTGGCTCCTTCGTCGCGATTCATGACAGGATCCTCTCGAGGCGATGCAGGTTCTGCTCGGTTCCGCGGAACCAGGGTGCGAGGCTCCCGCTCTGGATCATTGGCACATTGGCGCGCGTGGCCTCGGCTCGGCAGTGGTCGGCGAGGTAGGCGATGTCGTAGCGGCCGCCGTCGATGTATCTGGAGATGGTCCACGGCTCCGGGAACATCTCGAAGGCGATGTCGAAGCCCGCTTTTTGGAGGAGCTCTCCGTAGGTATCGGCTTTCTCCACCGGTCCCTGCACGAGGAAGGTGATGTCGAAGCCGTAGTCGCGCAGACACTGGTAGTCGGCGAGTCCCTGGAAGGCGATCTGGTCGGCGTGGTAGTTGTTGAGCATCCGCAGTCCCATGGCCATCCGTAGGCCCTCATATCGGTCGCGGAAGGCCTCGATTCGCTGGGTGGCCGCCGCCTTCATCGGGGCGATGATCTCGTCGAGCTGCTCACTCACTCCATAGGTTTCGGCGATGAGGCGGTAGAAGCGCTCGGTGTCCACGAGGCCCATCGGGAGCGGCACCGAGACCACTCGCCGGTCCGCGCTCTCCAGGAAGCCGAGGAGATTGGGGAACAGGGATCGGTCGATGACGAAGGTACTGGGGGCGAAACGCAGCGCTCGCCAGTCGTTCAGGCTCGCGCCCCGGGGATAGGAGCCGACGACCTCCAGCTCGAGGGTGTCGAGCACCTCGAGCCACTCGGGCCCGGGCGGGCTGTCCGCTGGCAGGCCGATCATGTTCAAACAACGCGCGGAATCACCGGGGGCTTCGTCGCTGCCCTTCCTTCGACGGGACAGACTCGTGGTGGGTGCGCGCTGTGGAAGCGCCGCCAGCGTGGAGAAGAGCCAGTCCAGCATCGCCGCCTGGGATCCCAGCTTCAGGCCGCTGGTGTGCAGCGCCACCATCGGGATGTCGTCAAACTCGCTTTGGACCTCCTCTACGGCGCGTTCGAAGGTGTCGCCGATCACCTCGATCGGACAGGTCCCCAGGACGAGGATGGCTTCGGGATGCATGTCCGCTGCCACCAGCCTCAGGCAGCGCTTCAGCCGCTCGTTGGTGTTGCCCTTGATGAAGTGCCGATCGTCGAGGCCGGTGGCGAAGAACCGGTGGGTGGCGACCCCGATCTGCCGGAAGCTGGAGACACACTCGTCCTCGCCGTGGATCACTACCGCGAAGTCTCCACGCAGGTTCGCCAGCCCGGTCGTGAGGCCCGAGAGCGTGCAGCAGGGTTGTCCAGTTGCCCCTTGGATCCTTCGCTCCTGGTCCTGCCAGAAGGGCTCGTCCGCGTCGCGCGCGTCACAATAGAATCGGGGCAGCTCTCCGCTCATTATGTTGGGCCCTGGTGGCGAAGCGACTCCCGATGCTTCTCGATGGCGTTTGCCATGCGCTGAACGAAGCGAAGGAAGCCATCAAAGCCCAGGTAGGGCTCGTCGTGGATGACGTGGTGGTTGTTGCTCGGGAAGCCGAACTCCATCTTGGCGACGGCCTTGGGACCGTGGCATCGCATCCCCGAGCTGGCGATGAGGAGGTCGATGCGGTTGTGCTTCATGCGCCGGAGCTCCCGCTGGATCTCCATGAAGGAGACGTCCAGGAAGAGGGGGGGCAAGGGCTCGAATCCGCTGAGATCCGCGAGCCAGCGAGGCCGGAGACAGGGAGCCGACAGATGCACGACCTCCATCCCCAGGTCGGTCGCCAGCTGCAGGAAACCGGGCCACAGATCCGGCGAGCCCGAGAATCCGATCTGAGCGCCGAGGAAGGTGTGGGGCACCAGCCACTCGATCCGCGGGATGACGCGGCGAAGCTCGCTTTCGATGAGGGCCTCGGCCTGTTCGCGGCGGCCGGTGGCGTCTCCGAGGGCTCTCAAGAAGCGGGAGGTTCTTCCCAGACCAAAGGGCACATCCACCTCGACGACGGCGGCCCCGGTGCGCTCGGCCAGGTGCTGCGCGGCGCCCTGACCGAGGGGGAGCGCCAGGAGCGTGGCGGCCTCCGAGACTTTGCCGAGATCGGCGCAGGATTCGTTCCCCAGCCAGACCGTTGCCAGCTTCAGACCCATGGCCTCGACCAGGCGCCGCAGCTCGCGCACGTTGCCGAGGTGGTCCTGCTCGGTGCGGTCCATGAAGTAGCCAATAACGGCGACGGTGTCGGCCTCCATCTCGGCGGGAGCGAGCCGGAGATTCTTCGCCAGGGCCACCAGCGTATCGGAGTACCCATCGAGCCAATCCGCCGCCAGCGAGCGTCCGGGGACCTCGATCAGGTCGACGTTCTCCTGGGGGCCGATGTCGCGCATGATCTGGTCGTAGTGGGTGCCGATGATGCTCACCATCGGCAGGGCGCTCACCAGGATGGCGCCGTAGGCCGATGATTTCATGGTGCGCTCGAGTAACTGGCGTACCAGCTCGCCTTTGCTCTGGGCCACGTTGTCGGTGTACACGTGGGAGGCCACCACGCGGTGTCGACCATCATTTCGGAGGAGAGTGGAGTTCAGGTCGTGCTTTCCGTGCACGATCTCCGCCTTGAAGAACAGGCAGTCCGGACCGTCGACGATGACCGCGGCGTCGGGGATGGCGTTGATGGCGAGGTAGACCCCGACCAGGAACGGGTAGCGATAGGGCGGGGAAAAATCGCCGCGCGCCTCGGACTCGGCCTTGTCTGGCGGCACATCGGGAAGCTCGCTCAGGGCGATGTACTGCCCGGCCCCTGGTTTCGGGACGCCGTCGCACCCGCTGCAGCCCCCGCAGGCATCGTGCACAGTCGTGCTCACTCCGCCTCCACAGGGGGGAAGGCCTCTCCGAGATAGCTGCCGTAGACCCTATAGAATGGGAGGCGGCAGATCCGGAGCAGGTTTCGCAGGGTGGTCAGCGAGCCCTCCAGGCCCAGCTGGAAGTCGGCCACCGAGAACTGCGCTTTGCCGGTCCGCGACAGGCGCTTGTCGAAGAAGTACTCGGAGTAGAAGGCGACTGATTCGCTGTCGCGCAGAGAGGCCTCGAGCTCCTCGGGAGTGGCGTAACAGCGCAGGATCGTCGGTCTCGAGGCGGTCTCGTCGAAGGCGGCGATGGCCTCGGCGAAGTCCGCTGGATCGGTGCCGAGGCACAGGATCTCGATGCCGAAGCCCATCTCCTGCAGGGCGCGCACGATGGGCACGCCGGTGAGGGTCTCCGGATGCAGTAGGCCCTCGAGGCGGGCGGCGTCGACCACGAAGCCGAGCTGGTAGCCCTCGACCTGGGAGCGCAGCGCCTCCCAATCCGTTGCGTGCTGGCACCAGGCGCTCTCCCAGACCTGGGCGACTTGTTCTTGGCGACCGGTGGCCTCGGCGATCGCTTCCAGCCAGCGGCGGCACCCGGCCGGAGCGCAGGGAGCACTAGGGCGGATCTCCGGCACTGGGGCATCGGCGAGCACCCGGCGGTAGGAGGCGTCGTACAAGGCGCTGTCGAAGAAGACCGAGACCTCGGCGGCAGTGTAGTGGCGCATCTCCTGGAGATCGACGTCGGGGATGATGCTGGTGTTGACCTGCAGTCCCAGGCGCTCGACCATCTGTCGCAGATCGCTGCGCGGGTCGGCGAGGGGATAGCCCACCAGGTTGATTCGCCCCTTGCCGAGCGCTGGGTCCACCTCGGTCCAGGAGTCCTTGAGCAGTTCGAAGACCGCCTGGAACGGGTCGACATCGCCGTCCTCGAGGTGGCCGAGAAACACCGCGGGAATGCCCGTTTCTTCGGTGAACTTGGCCACGGCCCCGCGCATGTCGTCGCCGATGACCACCGTGGTGCACGTGCCGCGGGCGATGACCAGCTCTGGGGGTTCCTTGCGCTTGGTGATGGTGTCGAGCAGGGCCTTCAGCTTTGGGATTGCGCCGCGGATGACGTCTTTCTCTTGGACGTCGCTGATCATGTAGACGGGCTCGTCCAGCGCCATTTCGCGTCGGTTCTGGATGCTCTGGAGCGGCTGCACGTGGGCGCTCGAGTAGTTGAAGAAGCCGATGGTCCCGTCCCCGACCGGCTGGGTGGAGTAGTGGCACTCGAGATCGCCGTGCTCGACCATGACGATGTGGCCGCGCAGGGCGTGATGGAAGTTCCGCTCCTGCTCTTTGTCGGCGAAGAACTCGTGCCAGGCGGCGTCATCGGACCAGGTCTTCACCACCGAGCGGTTGAAGCCGTCGTCATCCGCCTCCACATCGTGCAGCTGCGCGACGGCCGCCCGCTCGATCACCCGCTCTGGATCTCGAAGCGCAGCCCGGATCAGGGTCTTGTAGCGCGCGGACCGCAGGCGCTGCTGGGCGGCCTGGAGGATGCTGTGCACGTGGGCGTTGGGCACGTCCCCGCGCATCCCAAAGAAGAAGTCAGGGCGTCCCGGCGCTTCTGGCCAGCAGGGGAAGATGATGATGGTGCGGTCGCCGGTGAGCTCTCCGGACACCGAGACATAGATGCTGCCGTGCTCGAGGAGGACCGTCACGTCGGTGACCGCGAGCGCGTCCGACCCCTCATACGGACGAGGGAAGCCAAAGAGCGCCTCGAACGTGCGCTTGCCCGGGTCTCCGCACACCAGCTGCTTGCCCGCGGGGTCCTTGCCGATCGGCACCGAGATCGGGTCCGGTGACTGGTCCTGGACGGGCTCCTCGTGGAGCTCGGGGAACAGATCGCTCATGTCGTCAGATCAGTGGAGGACAGGTTGGCGGCCAGCTTTGGGAAGGCCTGCCGGAGTCGTCGCGTCGCCTCTTCGGGGCGCACCTTTCCCATGCGCACGGCCAGCGCGCCGGCGTGCAGCTCTCTCTCGTAGCTCTCGGCGCGGCTCTTGTCGGCGGGTGGCTCGGCGGCCGCGGGCTCCAGGTCTTCGGTGGGTTTGGGCTTCGGGCGGCTGGCCTCCAGACCGGGTAGTTGTGGCGTTGGATCCTCGGCAAAGCGGCGCTGGGTCGCTGCGTAGAACTCCTTGTCCGTGAGCGGCGTCGGCACCGGGCAGTCGGCGATGTCGACCGCCAGGATCGTGTCTGTCAGGGAGCGGAAGACCTCGGTGATCTCGGCATCCGGCGCGTGCTCTACGACGGTGACCTTGCGGTACTCGGCCTCGCGGATCAGCTTTTCTCTAGGGATGGTGGCGATCACCTTGGTGTTGATGAGCTTGGCGAACCGGTGCACCGGACCCAGGTCTTCGCTGTTGTCGCGCGTGTTCACGACGATGCCCGCGCAGTAGATGCCGTTCGACGCGTAGTTGACGATGGCCTTGGCGATGTTGTTCGCTGCGTACAGGCTCATCACCTCTTCGGAGCTGATGATGACGACCTTTTCGCCCATCTGACGGCGCAGGGGGGCCGCGAAGCCGCCGCACACCACGTCTCCGAGCACGTCGAACACCACGACATCGTAGCGATCGGAAGTGAGCAACCTGGCCTTGTTGAAGATCTCGAGGGTGCGGGAGATGCCGCGGCCCGCGCAGCCTACGCCGGCGTGGGGTCCCCCGGCTTCGGCGCAGTCGACCCCGAGCCGACTGCGGGTGACCACCTCTTCGGGCTCGATCACGTCACCCCGATAGTCCTGATCGATGACCGCCTCGATCATCACGCCATCCATCAGCGCCACCGTCGAGTCCCGCTTCGGATCGCAGCCCACGTGCAGGACCCTCTGGTCCATCCTGGCCAATGTCGCGCTGAAGTTGGTTGAGATGGTGGACTTCCCAATGCCACCCTTCCCGTAAAAGACGATGCGCTCCAAGTGTTCCGCTCTCCCCTGTGTAGGTCATTATGCCCACACTGCTCTGACCGAAAGGATTGTTGGTGAATCAGTCGTTCGAATTGGCCCGTGGGATGGCCCGGTTCCACCTCGACTCATCCTATCGCACCATGCTCCAGCTCACAGCCCATGGGCTTGACTCCGGACTTGACCGCTGGAAGTTCGAGGTCAGTCGTCCGCTTTCCGGGGATGAGCGGCTGCGGCTGCGGGCGCTTCGAGCTTTGCTGGGTCGCTGGTGATGCTCCTGGAGCGAACGAACACTCTGCCAAAGGTCCACTTGTACGGCTACATCCCGGTGCCGTAGAACAGAAAGGCTGGTCGACCGCTCTCCGAGCATCCTGAAGCATCCAGGCCAGCTTCGCGGACTGGCCCGCCGGCGGAAGGTCACCACGAGGTCGTCGTCGCCGTCGAGGTCCAGATCGCCGCCGAAGGTTTTTGAGGAGTTTGGCGCTTCAACCACGTTTAGGGGGTTTGGAGGAATCATGAGATTCGTTTTACTGACGCTGCTGGGATTCTTGTTCGCCCCAATGGCCAACGCCGAGACCGGCCTAGCCTGGCAGTGGGGCGATGGAGTCTTCCGGCAATACCTGGTCACCGCGAGTGTGGAGCTCCCGGAGACGGTGCCCCTCCGACTGGAGGTGCCGAATCTGCCGCGCCTGCGCTTGGCAAGCTTTGAGTCCACGGCCTTGCTCACGTGCTCCCAGGCAGAAGTCGCCGGAAAGAACGCCATCCGCCTGACCTGTGACATCGACGACTTCCAGCTTGCGGTGCGCCCCTTCCTACGAGAGCACATCGCCAACCTCGAGGGCGCAATCGGTCCCCTCTCCGAGGCTGTCAGAGGGGCGCGGGTCCAAGCTCGGTTCACCTATGATGGGCGGCTTTCCAAGGTCGAAGTCCTCGACCTCGCGGCCGGCGACAAGTGGATGGCCAGCAACCAGGAAGCTGTTGAACTCATCATGCAGAGCACGGTCAGCCCATTCGATCTTCAGATGCCAAAGGGCGGAGACGATCGCGGCAAGGGTAGCTGGAAGCAAGGCGAGTCGCAGATTATGAAGTTGCCCATTGCCAATCCGGGCGGTTCTGCCGCGATTCGGCACAAGTTGCAGATGGTCGATGGCAACGCCCACGTGTCGTCGACGGGTCACGCGGTGCTTGGCGACGCGATCACCAACCAGGGCACCCTTCGTCTACAGTTCGACTGCGAAATGGAGTGCGCTGCGGTGTTCGATCCGATTCGGGGACACCTGGTCGAGCGCCAATGCGACCTCAAGGGCAAGGCGACCCCCAACTCGATTGGCGGGCAGGCCGGCCATGTGTACACGCATCGCGCGTCACTCGAGCTGACAGGCGAGAGTTCTGGCGAGTAGCCGATTGGTCGAGCCAAAAAAGCGGCGGCCTGTCGCGTCACTTGACCGGTGTTCTTCCTTGCCAATGGCCCGGCCGCGGACCGGTAAGCCATCGGTAAGGTGCGAGTAGCACCGACTCCGGGCTCTAAAGGAAAGGGGACTGGAGGAACACGATGATCCTGCTGACAAATCTCGACTCGCTGGACGACTTGGCCGAGACCGAGGAACCTTCACAAGTGGACCCGTACGGCCGCGCGGCAAGTACACAACTCGACGACACCGAGGACAGAGCGCTACAAGCTGCGGTGCGGCGAGCTGTCTGCCATATCTGCCCTTCATGGTTGCGATCCGATGTGGACGATTTGGTCCAAGATACGATGATCCGACTTCTGCGCTGGCAGGACGGGAACGGCAAGCCGTCGTCGGCCATCGTCCGCAAGACGGCCCACTGGGTCACCGTAGATCGCATTCGACTCATCCAGCGGAGGCGAACCGAGAACCCGGGCGACTTGGAGGGCACCCTCGTCGATCGGAGCCCAGACCCCGAGCGGACCTGTGCCGGGCACCAGGCCGGCCGCGCGATCCTGGAGTGTCTGGCTAGCCTCCCGGAGGCGAGGCGACGGGCAGTCACACTGCACCTTCTCGGCCACACCATGGGTGAGATTGCGGACCTTCTGGGGTGGAGTCCAAAGCGGGCCGAGAATCTGGCCTATCGTGGGCTCTCGGTTCTGAGGGACAGCCTGGAGTCCAGAGGCGTCGACCCACGAGCGTATCGCGGTATGCGGGCGTCTGACTGAGGAGCCAACATCGAGTCCTCAGAGAGCCAACCGCTGCCTGGTCGCGGACCTGCCGCGTCTCGAGCTTCCCAGGCAAGGAGAGGTCAAGTCCGGAGTCAAACCCATGGGCTGTGAGCTGGCGTACATAATGGGAACTTCGCTAGACTCCCCGTCAGGGGAGCGGCGAATTGCCGGCTAGCGAAGCAGCCTATGTTCGTCAGTTTACAGGTCATGGGTGCAGCCGGAGGACTTGACCGGCAACTGTTGGTTCAACGCGGGCGGCAAACTCCTGTAGAGTCGACTCGCTCATGACCTCGAACCTCTTCTTGATCCCCGCCCCCATCGGCGATCGCATGACCGATCTGTCCGTCGAGGGCCTGCGCACCCTGAAGCGGGTTCGCCACCTCTTCCTGGAGGCAGATGACAGCTTCCACCTGCGCATGCGGGAGCACAAGGTCATCACCGACGACCACGAGGTGGGCTTTCTCGATGACGCCGAGGCCGCGGTGGCCCGGGCGGTCGAGCTCATCGCGGCCGGTGAGGACTTCGCGCTGATGGCGAGCTCTGGCATTCCCTGCTTCGTCGACCCCGGCCACGAGATCATCGACTGGGTGCTGGAGAACGCCCTCGACAAGGTGGAGATCCAGCCCCTCGGCGTCTCGTCGGCCCTGGATGCGGGCCTGGCGATGTCGGGGCAGAACATCCAACAGTTCAACTTCGGCGGCCACTATCGCGAGTGCTACCTGATGGACAAGGAGCTGTTCGCTGGGGACGTGCCGGTGGTCTGGTACGTGCGGGGAGACCACATTCGCGCCTTCTGCGTCGACATCTTCAGGCACGTGCCCAATGCTCACGCGATCGTGCTCTGCAAGGACATCCGCAAGCGAGGAAGATCGAAGGTCAGGTTGGTTCGAGGCCGAGTACCGGATGATTTGGTGGACGATGTCGGGCACGACTACGTGGCGGTTCTGCGGCCGACCCGAGAGCCCACGGAGGCCCTCGGCAAACGAATCCGCCAGGATTGAGCGCGTTCTGCCCGTGCACAAAAACTGACCGAGGTGTTGCAGCGGGGGGCGTGGCCCACATCGGTGCTGTGACTCGCCCCGATAGGACCGCTCGTGGAAGGCGTTGTCCTGGGGTCGATCCAGTACGGAGAAATCGTCCTGGCAACTGCGGGAAAGGCATGCTGCTGGGGCGCGGGTAGATCGCTGGTTTGGCAGCTCGATCTGTGTCGCTTGGCGAGTGGGCCCGGCTTCAGGTACAATCTGCAATCTGTGAGGACACACCATGGAAGATCTGAACCGAAGACGCGTGCTGGGTGGGATGGCGCTGGGTGCCGCGCTCGTAGCGTCCGGAACGGCCGCCGCGAGCGTCGAGAACGCCGCGACCAAGAACGCCTTCAAAGGCGGTGATGGCGATGCACCGTGGTGGATGTTGTCTCCTCTCGCCCCGGGAGCCGCACTGGCCCGTGGCTGGCGAGTCTCCTCGCTGAGTGCGGTACGCAAGGGCGCATCAGTGCTCACCCTGGTCCACGACACCAAGGGTCCGATCGAGGTGCACCTCTGCGCCCATGACGGGTCGCCCCGCGGTGTCGCCTCCACCGAGTTTGTCGATCTCATCATCATGGACGGCGGTCACGGCACCGCGCCCACCGACGAAGAGCTCGGTCGGCTGGTCATGGATCTCGCCGCCAAGATTCGCGAGAACGAAATGGACGAGAACGGCGATCTACGCCCCATTTCGCGGATGCTCCCCCACGATACCCGCCTCGATGCCTACGGTCCGGAGGAGAGCATTTAATGGCGGAAGAAGAGGGTGATGCCCGGCACCTAGAAGAGCTGGTCTACGCCGCCGATGGGCGGCGGGTTTCCTTTGTGATCGACGAAGAGGTCTACTCGCGAGAGGCGATCTTCGGTGCGGCCTATCTGTTCGTGGACCGCTGCTGGATCTTCCTGGCCCGCCCCGCGGAGCGGCAGGTCGAGGTCCGACTCAAGCCCAAGTCCCAGGACGCGACGACCGAAGAGGCGCTCGACGAGCTGGCTGGAGAGTTCGCCAACGAGCTGCTCAACCAGGTGTTGCGCGAGCAGGTTGGCCAAGCCACGCGCGAGCTGCGGGAGTACTACATGGCTCGCGCCTTCTTCGGTGGCGACGAGACCCGCGCCAGCATCGACGCCCTCCTGGCCGAGCTCGATGCCGAAGAACTCGAGGAGGACGATCTCGAGGTCTCCGTCCCCTGGGAAGAGGAAGGCGCCGGTGGCTGAGGTCATCCACTTCTCGAGGTCTCTGTACCGCGATGACGCCATCGACGCGGCCGCCGCTGCGTACGGAGAGCTGGCCACCATCTCCGTCGAGACCCTTGCCGACGACATCGTGGTGTCGGTGAGCGACATCGACGAGCGGGTCGCCGATCGCCTCGTGGACGCCTTCTGCAATCACGCCCTGTTCGAGACGGCTTCCCGAAGCCGGGTGGGAAGCACGAACTGATGCGAACAGTGACCCTCAGCGCGCCTCGCTTTGCGGTGGCTCCCGGAAAGCTCGGGTACTTCCGCTACACCCGCCTCGACGGTGGCAAATATGTGCTCACCGGCGACGGGGGCGACTTCCATCTGCTGACCGAGCCCGATTTTCTGCTCTTTCTGCGCGGAGAGATGGACGCCGAGCATCCCGAGCACGCCGCCCTCACTTCAAAGGGCTTCCTCCGCGACAATCTCGACACCGAAGCGCTCGCCGAGCGGGTCCGCAACAAGAAGCACTTCCTGACCAGCGGCCCGCATCTTCACGAGATCGTGACCACGCTGCGCTGCAACCAGGACTGCCGGTACTGCCATGCCTCGCGCGTCGACATGTCCAAGGTCGAGACCGACATGACGCTCGAGACCGCCAAGAAGATCGTTGATGTGGCCATGCAGACGACCGCACCCATGGTCAACTTCGAGTATCAGGGCGGCGAGCCGACACTGAACTTCGACGTGATCAAGTTCGTCGTCGAGTACAGCGCCGAGAAGAACCGCACCGAGAAGAAAGAGTTGGTGCACTCGGTGGTCACCAACATGACAGCGATGGACGAGGAAAAGGCGGAGTGGCTGATCGCCAACGACGTCCTCGTCTGTGCGAGCCTCGACGGTCCCGAAGAGCTGCACAGCTGGAACCGTCGCTGGGCGGGAGAGAAGGAGGACAAGACCTTCCCGTTGGTGCTCCAGTGGATCAACTACTTCAACCAGCGCTATATCGAGATGGGCCGCGATCCGGAACTCTGGCACGTCGACGCGCTGCTGACGACGACGACGCGCACCCTCGACCTGTGGAAGGAGGTCGTCGATCTCTACGTCGAGCTCGGCATCCGCAACCTGCATCTGCGGCCGCTGAATCCCTTCGGTTTTGCACATCGAACCTGGCACAAGATCGGGTACACGCCCGAAGAGTTCAACGTCTTCTACACCAAGGCCTTCGACTACATCATCGAGCTCAACAAGAAGGGTGTGCAGATCATCGAGGGCACCGCGGCGACCTTCCTCAAGAAGATGCTCACCCCCTACGATCCGAACTTCGTCGACATCCGCTCCCCCGAGGGCAGCGGGACCGGGCAGATCGCGTACTCCTGGGACGGCACGATCTATCCCTCCGACGAGGGGCGCATGATCGGGCACATGGGCGACGACACCTTCGCCCTCGGACACGTGGACCACACGACGTACGATGAGATGGTGCGCCACCCGACGGTGCGCGCCCTTGCTGTCGCCTCGCTCTGTGACAGCTTGCCGATGTGTGTCGATTGTTTCAACGCTCCGTACTGTGGCGTGCGACCCCTGCACAACTACATGACGACGGGCGATCTCTTCGGACAGCGGCCCAACACCGCCCGCTGCAGCCAGCACATGCATACTGTACGGACGATCTTGAACTACCTCGCCGATGACGAGTCAGGGCAGATCGAGGGCATCTTCCGCCGCTGGGTGATCGACCGACCGAGGATCGATGAAGCTGAGTAGAGCAATTGCAGGTAGAATCAGCTAGACTGGGGCCGCCGTGTCAAAAAACAAAAACAACGACCTACTTCCTTCGCTCGAGCGGACTCCCTTGGACTACCTGTCCGATGAAGAGGCGGACTCGGCGATCAACGTGCGCGACCACGCTGTCGACCTCGCGAACAAGACAAACGCGGTGATGGCGAGTCCGTTCAACCTGGGCATCCTGTTGGCGGCGCACTGCTCTCACGGTTCTCACGGTTCTCACGGCAGCCACGGATCCCACGGCAGCCACGGCTCTCACGGCTCTCACGGCTCTCACGGCTCTCACGGCAGCCACGGTTCTCACGGCTCTCACGGCAGCCACGGTTCTCACGGCTCCCACGGCTCTCACGGCAGCCACGGTTCTCACGGCAGCCACGGCTCTCACGGGAGCCACGGCTCTCATGGGCAGTGGTGACCCAGACCAGTCAGCTCATCCTGACGGTCACCCGGGCATGCAACCTCCGCTGTAGCTACTGCCCCACCACAAAAGAGGGTTGGCCGTCGCTTACGCCCGACGATGCGCGGCTGGCGATCGAGTTGTTTGCAGAGCGCTACGGCGGCGGGAACGTCAAGCTCTTTGGCGGTGAGCCCCTCCTTGCACCCGAGACAGTGCAGGCGGCGTTGGAAGTCGCGGAGTCCCGCCCAGAGATACAGAGGATCTACCTGTCGACGAATGGACTCGGGCTCGATCGCGACTGGCTTGCACGGTTTCGGTCCTCATCCAAGACGGTGCTCACCCTCAGCCTGGATGGGGCTCCAGAGGATCACCGCCGACTGCGGCGCGGGCTACCTGGGGTGCCAGACGCGTACGACCACGTTCTCGGGCTGCTTGCAGAGCTGCTCACCACTCCCCGCGTTGTCATCACCCAGACGATCGCCCCTTCCACAGCCAAATCTGCCGTCGAGAACTTCCGCCATCTGCGCAGCCTTGGATTCTGGCGCTTTAACCTCCTTCCTGGCTACTTCCTGCCGTGGAGTGAGGAACAGCTGGAGCATCTACGCGCCTCGTTTGCTGGCATCGAGGAGGTCATCACTTCGACCTGGGACAGTGGAGACAGGCTGTATCTGCGCAACCTCTTCGTTCATGCGCCGAGCCCGTTCTTCAACACTGGGCTCGTGGTGGACGCCGACCGCACGATCCACCCCTCCAACGTGGGGCTCTCGGGGCAGCTCGACGGCCTGCGGGAGCGGACTGAGGTCGGAGATCTCGACAATCCGCCATCCCTCGAAGTGCTCTCGGATCGTGCGAGCGCCATCGAGGGAATGCTTCGCGAGGGACTCTCCGAGCACGTGTGGGCCTCTACTCGGGCGGTGGATAGGCTGCTCACCGAGCTCTGCAACCGGCTCTACCCGGCGTACTTTCAGATGCGCGCCGTTCGGAGTGGAGCGTGAGCGACGAGCCCTGGATCGGCCCCCAAGGCCAGCGCATGAGACGGCTCGAGATGCACCTCACCTATACCTGTCCTCAGGGGTGCCTCTTCTGCTCTGAACACCACCGCATGGCGACCTTCAAGAAAGCCCCCGTGACGTGGGGAAGGGTCGCCAGGGTGCTGCGAACCCACGCCTCCCGGGGCATCGACAACGTGCACTTCACGGGCGGAGAGCCGACGATCCACAAGCGTTTTGTCGACATCCTCGCCCTAGCCAAGAAGCTTGGGATGCGGACTTCGGTCGGCACCATCGGCACGATGCTCTGTCGGGAGGACTTCGCGGCCCGCGCGATCCCCCTCCTCGATGAGGCACTGTTCTCCCTTCACGGACCCGACGCCGCCACCCACGACGCGCTCACCAGGTCTGCCGGAAGCTTCGAACAAGTCGTGCTCGCCATCGCCCTCGCCAAGAAGATCCGGCCCGACTTCCGCGCCTTCGTCAATACGGTGGTCACCCGGCGCAATATCAACCGACTACCCGACACAGTCGCCCTGGCAGCGAGCGTGGGCGCGGAGCTGGTGGTGGTCAGCAACACGACGCCAGAAGGGGCGGCCCTCGACAGCTACCCAGACCTCGCGGTGCCGCTGACTCGGCTGGCCGAGGTTCTGCCACTCGTACCTGCGCGAGCGGGCGAGACCGTGATCCGCTTCTTTGGTGTGCCGATGTGTATTCTCGGCGAATACCGCATGCTCTCCAACGATCTGCACTGGGATCCGAGGGTGACCGTCGAGTGGGTAAGACACGGGGACAAGGCGGTCTTTGACGACATCTACAGCTGGACGCCCGCCCGGAAGCGCAAGCACGTAGAGGCCTGCGCGGACTGCAATCTGTCGGGGGTCTGTATGGGGGTCTACGACCGCTACGCGGAGCTCTGGCCGACGCCTGAGATCGTGCCCCCTAGCGACTAGCCGCGCTGGACGGCGCTACGGAGCGTTGTTGGTGACCGTCACTTCGTAGGGCGTGCAGTCGGCGGGAGCGATCGGATCCCGGATCATCTGAATGTAGTACGTGTTGCTGTGGTCTTCGCAGTCGTTCAGCGTTGCGGAGCCCGAGCCGCAGGACTCTCCGGGGACGGCCTGAACGTGGTCTGGGGCATCGCCCTGGTCGACGTAGTAGTCGTTGTAGTCGTCGTAGCCGGTGATCATCGCCGGGCACTCTTCGAAGCCACCCACACCGCCTTTGTGCACGATGTAGGTGAACACTCCGGCGCCAGCGGTGAGCTGCACGCGGAAGTCGTAGTAGTCGGCGCCAGCGACGATGTCGGACGCGTTGTCGTCGACGGTGGTGATGATGAACCAGTCGCCGGGGTCACTGCCGGCCATGTTGCCCTCGAGGATGAAGGCGCCGAGGCCGTCATCGGGCATTGCCGGCCACTCGTCGACCGGAACACCGGGATTGTCGCCGTAGCCTGCGCCCTCCCAGGGATCGAGGCTGGCGCAGATGGTGGTGATCACGATGTTCGAGGGAGGTGAGACGTTGCCGAACCCGTCCTCGGCCTCTGCCCAGAAGTCACAGGTCTCGCCGGGCTGCATATTCCACACCAGGGCGAAGTCTCCGGATGGATCGGCGACGACCTGGTCTACTCCGTCGGAGCCCATGTCACAGGTGGCGGTGATCGTCACGGTGGAGCCGGGCTCCGCGGTTCCGGTGATGTCGACGTCGACGTCGTTGCTGAACGGGTCGAGGGCATCGAGGATCGGCGTGTCGGGCGCGGTGGCGTCGGTGATGATGACCATGTCGGTGGCGATGGCCCCGTCGTCCTCGCCGTCGTTTGGCGTGACAATGCACTCCCAGAGCTCGCCGAACTGGGTGTCGCCCGTCGGCACGATGTTCGTCGCCATCGCGTAGGGGGCGCCGTTCACGGTCCAGTTGTAGGCGTAGCTGACCGGGTCGAAGTCCATGTCGGACGAGCCAACCGTGATGCTGCAAACCAGTGTATCGATCACGTCGGGCGTCGAGGGAGTCACCGCGACAATCGGGGGGCCAGGTGGGGTGTTGAGAACTTCGACATCTGCGGAGAGCAGTGGCGCGCCAAGGTCTATGCCGTCCCAGGGCGTAGCCTCGACGCTGAGCAGCTGGTGCTTCACGAAGTTGGAGCTCGCCAGGGTCGAGGTCGTCTCGCCGACGGCCGGCAATCCGTCGATATACCACTGGTATTGGTAGTTTTCGATATCGCCGTCGAGATCGTTCCAGCCGACGATTACGGCGTCTGCGTCGTCGTCGGTTCTGAGGCCCGCTGGAGTGACCGTGGCGAGCGTCGCACTCGGTGGGCTGTTGGAGATGACCACGAGGTTCGACACGGTGGGATTGCCCTGCCCGATCCCGTCGTTGGGGGTGATCGTGCACTGAACGGCCTGGCCGCGGTCGAAGTCGGCGCCGTCGAGGGTGGATGTCGAGGCCGCGCTGGGCACACCGCCCACGGTCCAGGAGAAATTCAGAGTGACGGGGTCGTTGTCGCCGTCGCTCAGGCCCGCCGCGGCGCAGGTGAGAACTGTGTTTTCGAAGGCCGGGTCGGGAGATAGGACGGCGGTGCCGACCACTGGAAGCGAGTTGGCGATCGCCACGGCACCCGAAGCGACCGGAGCACCGTCGTCTTGACCATCGGTCGGGGTGATCACACAGTAGACGGAGTCGCCACGTACGAAGTTTGGAGGGGCGAGCAGGTCTGTGTTGGTTCCGGCAGCGCCGCCGTTCACGAACCACTCGAAGTTGTAGGCGACGATGTCGTTGTCGGCGTCGGAGGGTCCGTCCGGTACGCACACCAGGATGTCGTCGGCGCTTGGCAGCGTGGGCTGGACCTCGGCGGTGGCAAGGGCCGGTGGCGAGTTCATGATGTCGATGTCTATGCTCTGTATCGGATCACCCTGCTCGGTCCGGTCGTCGGGAGTGACGATGACGTAGACCACGTCGCCTTTCACGTAGCCATTGCTGAGGGTGTTGGTGTCGGCGCCGGCGGCCACACCGTTGATGAACCACGAATAACGCCACAGCTCTTCGTCCCCATCGGCGTCGAAGAAGCCCAATGGCTGCGCGACCAGGCTGTCGAGCACGGTGGCTGGCGTCGGAGTCACATCGACGGATGCGCCGATCGGCGCAGTGTTCTGGATGGTGACTGTGTTGGAAAGGACCGGCGCACCCGTCCAGGAGGCGTCGCTGGGCGTGACCGTGCAAAACACCAGATCGCCGCGACTGAAGTCGTTGCCGTCCAGCGTTGGCGTGACTGCGGCGATTCCAGCGGCGTTCACGTTCCAGGCGTAGGCGAGATCCACCGGGTCGCCATCATCGTCCACCACGCCGAGTGCCTGGCAGTTGAGCTCGCTTCCCTCGTAGGCAGGCTCTGGCTCGAGAGTGACGGATCCAACTACCGGAGCGACGTTTCCATCAATAGGATCGACGGGCTTTTGGGTGGTGCTGCATGCCGCGGCGCCGAGGAGAGAGAGGCAGAGATAAATGGGCCGCATTGAAAGCTCCGAACAAAGGCGCAGACCAGGACAAGATACAGTATTCTCGCCCCAGTCGATAGGTCGTTGCGCCCTTTTCGGTAGCCGCCTTTGCTCGGTCAGAGTCCGTTGGTGACCGAGATCTGATAGGCAGCGCAGCTCGGTGGCGCCGCAGCATCGCGGAGAACTTGAATGTAGTACGGCGTGCCCATGTCTTCGCATTCGTTCATGCTCGACGAGCCGTTGGTGCAGAGGTCGGTCGGCGCTGCCTGGGCGTGATCCGGGGCATCCCCTCGGTCGTACCAGTAGTCGTTGTAGTCGTCGTAGCCAGTCCCGAGGAAGGCCGGACACTCCAGATCGCCGACTCCGACATCACTCTTGTAGACCAGGAAAGTGAAGGTGCCCATGCCTCCGGTCAGCGTGACGTTGATGTTGTACTGATTGGCTCCGGCGATGTTGTCAGCAACGGGGTCGTCGTCACCGTAGACCACGAACCAGTCGCCAACATCCTGCGGCAGCATGTTGCCCTCGAGATAGTAGGTCGTCGCACCGTTATCGATGAGGGGCCCCCACTCGTCCACGGGGTCGAGGTTGTTGTTGCCGTAGCCCGGAGCCGCGTCCTCCCATGGATCTGGCACTGAACACACCGTCGTCTGCACGATGTTGGAGGGCGCGCTCACGTTTCCGCTCGCGTCCTCGGCATCGACGTAGAAGCTGCAGGTCTCTCCGGCCACCATGATCCAGTTGAAGTTGAAGTCGCCAAGGAGGTCTGCGACGGTCGCCGACTGTCCACCAGACCCCATGTCACAGGTCGCGTAGATGGTGACGGTGGCGTTTGGTTCCGCGGTTCCGGTCAGGTCGACGCTCGGGTCGTTCCGGAACTCATCGATGGGATCGAGGACGGGTGCTCCCGGGGCGACGAGATCCTCGATCACCACCAAATCAGTGCCCTCGGGACCGTTGTCCTGCCCGTCATTTGGCAGAGCGAAGCACTCCCACAGGTCGCCGAATGCCGTGGTGGCGCCCGGCACGTTGGCCGCGGCGATGCCGGCGTCGACACCGTTGACCAGCCATCGGTAGGTGTAGGTGACCAGATCGCCATCGGCGTCCGACGACGGAACTGTGACCGAGCAGGTCAGGTTGTCGCCATCGTCGGCCGGATCCGGCGAGACATCGACGACAGGCGCGGTCGGGATGCTGTTGGAGATCACCAGGTCGGGTGCGATCACCGGAGCACCGAGATCGATCCCGTCGTCGGGGATCGCGATGGCGCTGATGGTGTTGTTCTTCACGAAGTAGATGTTGGAGAGCGTGTTGGTGAACTCTCCGGCCACCTGCACTGCGTTGACGTACCACTCATAGGTGTAGCCCTCAGGGTCGCCGTCGGCGTCGGACCAGCCGCTGGCCGTCACCGTCAGCCCGCTGGTCGTATAGGCCGGAACCGGCGTGATCACGGCACTTACGGCGCTCGGCGGGGTGTTGCTGATGACGACGACGTTGGACTGCACTGGCGTACCTGGCGTGAAGCCATCGTCGGGTGTGACGGTGCACTGGACCGCCTGGCCTCTGTCGAAGAAGCTGCTGCCCAGCGTGTTGCCGACCGCGGCTACGGGCAGACCTCCGACCGTCCATGAGTAGATGAGCGCGACTGGATCGCCGTCCGCATCGGAGACGCCGTTGGCGGTGCACGTCAGGGTGTTGCCCTCGTAGGCCGGATCCGGAGTCAGCGTCACCGAGGCGATGGTCGGCGGGGTGTTGCCGACCACGACCAGGTTCGACTGCACGGTCGCGCCGTCCGCATCGCCGTCGTTGGGTGTGACCTCACAGTAGACCTGCTGGCCGGCCGCGAAGGTCGGAGCGGACACGGTGTTGCCGGTCTCGGCGGGATCGAGGACACCGTCGACGAACCAAGCATAGGTGTAGGTGACGCCATCGCCGTCGCCGTCGGTGGTGCCGCTTGGCGTGCAAGTGAGGACCGACGCGATGTTCGGGGCCACTGGGGTCAAGTTGACCGAACCGATGACGGGGAGCGAGTTCTGGGCGACGGTCGCTGCGGAGACAACGGGCAAGCCGAGGTCGGTGCCATCGTCGGGGGTTGCGGTGGCCTGGATGGCATCGCCCTTCACGAACTCGGCGCTCGATAGTGTGTCGGTGGTCGCTCCGGCCACGACGATCGCGTTCACGGTCCACTCCCAGAGGTAGTTCTCGGGGTCGCCGTCGTCGTCGTTCCAGCCCAGGACCGTCGCCACGACATCCTGGTTCGTGAACGGAGTGAGGGGCGCCAGGGTCACGCTGGTAGCGCTCGGCGGCGTGTTGGTGATTACAACGACGTTCGACATCACCTGGGCACCGTCGACGACACCGTCGTTGGGGGTGATGGCGCACTGCACTGCGTCGTTCTTGTCGAACCAGGTGCCGTCCAGGGAGTTTGCCACGATCGGGACGCCGAAGCCATTCACCGTCCACGCATAGGCCAGAGTGACGGGGTCGCCGTCGCCATCGAACACGCCGCCACCAGTACAGGTGAGGATGTCCAGCTCATACGCCGGGTCTGGAGCCAGAGTTGCCGTCGCTACGACTGGCGGGATGTTCACTGCGGTGACCACGTTCGATTGAACCGGGATGCCGTCGTCGGTTCCGTCATCCGGGGTGACAACGCAGTAGATGTCCTGGCCACGGTCGAAGTCGGCGCCGGTCAGGGTTGGCGTGTTTCCACCGACCGGGAGGCCGTCGACGAACCACTCGTAGGTGTAGCCCACCGCATCGCCATCAGCGTCCGACGGACCGAGGGGCGCGCAGGTGAGGGTGTCGTTGTCATCGGGATCGCTGGGTGACAGCGAGGCGCCAACCAGGTCGGGAGGCGAGTTCTGCACGGTCGAACCCAGGGACACAACCGGGGCGCCGAGGTCGGTCCCGTCGTCGGGTGTCGCAGTGACGATGATGACATCGCCGCGGACATAGTTGGCACTGCCTAGGGTTGCGCTCGTCTCTCCGACGACTGCTGCATTGACAGTCCACGAGTACAGGTAGCCCTCGATGTCGCCGTCGTCGTCGGCCCAGCCGCTGACGGTGGCTGTGACATCCTCGTCGGTGAACGGTGAGAGGGGAGCGAGGGTCACGCTCGTGGCGCTCGGCGGCGTGTTGGAGATCACGACGACGTTGGACAGCACCTGTGCGCCGTCGACGACACCATCGTTGGGGGTGATGGCGCACTGCACGGTGTCGTTCTTGTCGAACCAGGTGCCGTCGAGCACGTTGGCGACGACCGCGACGCCGAAGCCGTTCACCGTCCACGCATAGGCCAGGGTGACGGGGTCTCCGTCTCCATCGAACACGCCACCACCGGTGCAGGTGAGGATATCCGCCTCAAATGCCGGCTCTGGGGCCAGTGTTGCCGTGGCGACGACTGGTGGGAGGTTCGCCGCGGTGACCGTGTTCGACTGCACCGGAGCGCCGTTGTCGGTGCCATCGTCCGGGGTGACGACGCAGTAGATGTCCTGGCCACTGTCGAAGTCGGCACCGTCCAGGGTTGGCGTGTTTCCGCCCACCGGGAGGCCGTCGACGAACCACTCGTAGGTGTACCCGACCGCATCGCCGTCGGCGTCCGTCGCACCGAGGGGTGTACAGGTGAGGACGTCGTTTTCGTCGGGATCGAGGGGTGAAAGCGAGGCGCTAGCGAGTGCGGGAGGAGAGTTCTGCACGGTCGAACCCAGGGAGACCACTGGTGCGCCGAGGTCGGTCCCGTCGTCGGGTGTGGCAGTGACGACGATGACGTCGCCCCGGACGTAGTTGGAGCTGGGCAGCGTCGCGCTCGTCTCTCCGACGGCTACGGCTGCATTGACAGTCCACGAGTACAGGTAGCCCTCGATGTCGCCGTCGTCGTCGGCCCAGCCGTTGACCGTGGCAGTCACATCCTGGGTGGTGAGCGGTGAGAGGGGAGCGAGGGTCACGCCGGTGGCGCTCGGCGGCGTATTGGAGATCACGACGACGTTGGACAGCACCTGTGCGCCGTCGACGAGACCGTCGTTGGGGGTGATGGCGCACTGCACGGTGTCGTTCTTGTCGAACCAGGTGCCGTCGAGAACGTTGGCCACGATCGCGACGCCGAAGCCGTTCACCGTCCACGAATAGGCCAGGGTGACGGGGTCTCCGTCTCCATCGAACACGCCGCCACCGGTGCAGGTGAGGATGTCCGCCTCAAATGCCGGCTCTGGGGCCAGTGTCGCCGTGGCGACGACTGGTGGGAGGTTCGCCGCGGTGACCGTGTTCGACTGCACCGGAGCGCCGTTGTCGGTGCCATCGTCCGGGGTGATGACGCAGTAGATGTCCTGGCCACTGTCGAAGTCGGCACCGTCCAGGGTTGGCGTGTTTCCGCCGACCGGGAGGCCGTCTACGAACCACTCGTAGGTGTAGCCCACCGCATCGCCATCGGGGTCGGACACACCGAGGGGCGAACAGGCGAGGATGTCGTATTCGTTGGGATCAAGGGGTGACAGCGCGGCGATAGCCACGGCGGGAGGTGAGTTCTGAACGGTCGAGCCCAGGGAGACCACTGGTGCGCCGAGGTCGGTCCCGTCGTCGGGTGTCGCGGTGACGACGATGACGTCGCCCCGGACGTAGTTAGAGCTGGGCAGCGTCGCGCTCGTCTCTCCGACGACTACGGCTGCATTGACAGTCCACGAGTACAGGTAGCCCTCGATGTCGCCATCGTCGTCGGCCCAGCCGTTGACCGTGGCAGTCACATCCTGGGTGGTGAGCGGTGAGAGCGGGGCGAGGGTCACGTCGGTGGCGCTCGGCGGCGTGTTGGAGATCACGACGACGTTGGACAGCACCTGTGCGCCGTCGACGAAGGTGTCGTTCGGAGTCACCGCGCACTGGACGGCATCGTTCTTGTTGAACCAGAGTCCGTTGATCGTGTTGGATACGTTCGGCACGACAAAGCCGTTCACGATCCACTCATAGGTCATCGACACCGGATCGCCATCGGCGTCGAACGGCCCGTTCCCGGTGCACGTGAGCAGGGAGGCCTCGAACGCCGGATCTGGGGCTAGAGTCACTGAAGTGAGGGTTGGCGGAGTGTTTCCGACGACAACGAGATTGGACAACACGGGCACGCCGAGATCGTCGCCGTCGTCGGGGGTGATCTCGCACTGGACGCTGTCGCCGCTCCCAAAGTCCGGCGCAGCCAGGGTATTGACGCCAGTGCCGACCGGGAGGCCATTTGTGTACCACTGGTAGACGTAGCCCACCGCGTCGCCGTCGAGATCAGCGGGGCCAAGAGGAGTACAAGTGAGCACGTCGGAGATGCTCGGGTTGGTCGGACTGAGGTCGGCGCTCACCAGGGTTGGCGGAGTGTTGAAGATGGTCAGACCCAGGGACACGACCGGTAGCCCGAGGTCGGTGCCGTCGTTCGGAGTAGCGGTGACCACGACCACGTCGTTCTTCACGAAGAATCCGCTCCCGAGGAGCTGGCCGGTCTCGCCGGGTACGACGACCGCGTTCACGGTCCACTCGAATACGTAGCCTTCGAGGTCTCCATCCACGTCGTTCCATCCCACCACGTTGGCGGTCAGTCCGTCACTGGTGAAGGCCGGATCCGGGGCGATGCTGACGCTGATGGCGCTCGGGGGCGTGTTCCCGATGACGACGGTGTTCGACAGCACCAAGGCGCCAGCGTCCGTTCCATCGTCGGGAATGACGCTGCACTGTACGGCGTCGTTCTTGTCGAACCAGGTGCCGTCGAGGTTGTTGCTGACGACCGCGATGGGCAGGCCGTTCACGGTCCAGCCATAGGTGAAGCCCACCGGATCGCCGTCCGCATCGGTTGCACCCACTGGGGTACAAGTCAAAATATCCGCTTCAAACGCAGGATCTGGGGCCAGGTCCACCGAGGCCACTTCGGGTGCGAGGTTGCCGACCGTCACCACGTTGGAGAGCACTCCGAGGCCGAGATCTGTGCCATCGTCTGGGGTGACCTGGCACCACACGTCCTGGCCTCGCGCGAAGTCGGGCGCGGCCAGGGTGTCCGTACCGATGCCGGCGGGGAGTCCATCGACGAACCACTGATACAGGAAGCTGACTGGATCGCCATCGAGGTCTGCGGGCCCACCCGGGGTACAGGTGAGCATGTCGAGCACCGTGGGATTGAGCGGGGTGACCGCGGCACTTGCGACCGTTGGCGGCGAGTTCACGACCAGAGCGTCAACCGCGATCAGCGGCGTGCCGAGGTCGGTGCCGTCGTCTGGGGTCACCGTCAAGCCGATGATGTCGTCTCGGACATAGTTGGTGTTCGGGAGCGTCGCCCCGGTCGCGCCGAAGACGACGCCACCATTGACGGTCCACTCATAGACGTAGCCCTCGAGGTCCCCATCGGCGTCCGCCCAACCGAGCACGGACGCGCTCACGTCCTCGTTGGTGTTGGGGAAAGCGGGGTTGATGGAGACGCTGGCGGCGCTGGGCGGCGTGTTCTGGATGACGACGACGTTGGACGGCACTGCCGGACCGGAGTCGGTGCCGTCATCGGGCGTGACCGTGCACTGGACGAAGTCGTTCTTGTCGAACCAGATCCCGTTGATGGTGTCGGAGATGACCGGAATCGGAATCGCGTTCACCGCCCAGCTGTAGGAGAAGCTGATCGGGTCGCCGTCCAGGTCGAGGGCACCGTTGGGAGTGCATGTCAGGATGTCCGCCTCGAAGGCCGGATCCGGTGCCACAGTGACCGCTGCGATGGTCGGGGCCGAGTTCGAGACGATCACGATGTTGGAGAGCACGCTCGCGCCCGGATCGGTGCCGTCATTTGGCGTGACCACGCACCAGACCGTGTTGCCACTGGCGAAGAAGGGTGCGGCGAGGGTCGGCGTCGTGATTCCGCTGTCGAGGCCATCGACGAACCACTGGTAGAAATAACTCACCACATCGCCGTCGAGGTCCGATGGACCGAGGGGCGTGCATGTCAGGATGTCCGCTACGTTTGGACTGGGCGGACTCAGGTTCGCGGTGACCAGTTCTGGCGGCGTGTTGGTGATGATCAGATCCGGCGATACGACGGGCGGGCCGAGGTCGGATCCGTCGTCGGGGGTCGCCGTCACGCTGACAGTGTCGTCGCGGGAGAAGTTTGCATTGGCGAGGGAGGAGCCCGTCTCTCCGGGGAGCGAGACCCCGTTGACCGACCACTCGTAGACGTAGCCCTCGATGTCGCCGTCGATGTCTGCCCAGCCAGTGACCGTAGCGCTCAGGTTGTCGTTGGTGAAGGCCGGGTCCGGAGAGATCGCCACGCTCGTCGCGCTGGGCGGAGTGTTGCCGATGATGACGATGTTCGAGGGGATTGTGGGTCCCTGCGCCACACCGTCGTCGGGAGTCACGGTGCACTGCACGGCGTCGCCTTTGTCGAACCAGACGCCGCTGATGGAGTTGGTGACCGGAGGGATGACCAGCCCGCCGACGATCCACTCGTAGATCGCGGTGACGGGGTCGCCATCGGGGTCCATCATGCCGTTCTCGGTACAGAGCATGAAGTCGCCCTCGAAGGCGGGATCTGGCGACAACGTCACCGAGGTCACGACCGGGTCGCTGTTCTCGATGCGGACCGTATTGGACTGGACCGGGGTGCCGTCCTCTTCGCCATCGTTTGGCGTGGCGATGCACCAGACATCCTGACCGTTGGAGAAGAATGCAGGTGCAAGCTGGTTTACACCCGAAGTCGCCAGGGCGCCGTCCACATACCAGTCCCAGTCCACGGTGACCGGATCCCCGTCGAGGTCGAAGGGCCCGGATTCGATGCAGTCGATGGTGTCGGTGGCGAGGGGATTCAGGGGCGTGATTGCGGCGCTGGCGAGCTCCGGCGGCGTATTCAGCACTTCTTCGTCAGCGGATACCAATGGGATACCCAGCGTAATGCCGTCATCGGGCGTCGCCGTCACGCTGAGCAGATCGTGCTTGACGTAGTTGGTGTTGGCGAGGGTCACAGCCGTCTCGCCAGGGACCGGAACGCCATTCTTCGACCACTGGTACTGGTAGGCCTCCAGATCGTTGTCCAGATCGATCCAGCCAGTGACGACCGCGGACACGTCGGTGTCGGTGTAGGGCCCCACGGGGGCGACGGCGACCTGGTTGGCGCTCGGCGGGCTGTTCGAGATGACGATGATGTTCGACGCCACGGCGAGGCCTTGGTCGAGCCCGTCATTCGGGGTCACCATGCACTGAACCGCCTGTCCGCGGTCGAAGCTCGCGCCGTCGAGGGTGGAGCTTGTAGCCGGGATTGACAGCCCGCCCACTTCCCAGTTGAAGGTCAGCGTGACTGCGTCGTTGTCGGGATCGGTGAGGCCGGAGGCCGAGCAGGTGAGGATGGTGTCCTCGAAGGCGGGATCCGGGGAGAGCACCGCGGCGCCGACGACGGGCACCGAGTTCTCGATGGTCACGGTGTTGGACAGCACTGCAGCGCCGTCGTCTTCGCCATCGGTGGGCGTGATCTGGCAGTGCACGTTGTCGCCACGGGCGAAGTTCGGTGCGGCCAGCAAGTCGGTGTTCGTGCCCGCGGCTCCGCCATTGACAAACCACTGGAAGTCGAAGGCGACGATGTCGTTATCGGGGTCGCTCGGACCGCTGGGGATGCAGACCAGCACGTCGTTGGCGGTCGGGTATGGCGGCTGGACCTCGGCCGACTGCAGGGCCGGCGGAGAGTTGATGATGTCGATATTGTCGCTCTGTATCGGATCGCCCTGCTCGATTCGGTCGTCGGGGGTGGCGATGACATAGACCGTGTCGCCCTTGACATATCCATTGCTGAGGACCGCGGTGTCGGCACCGGCGGCAACTCCGTTGATGAACCACGCGTAGCGCCACAGTTCGTCATCGCCATCGGCGTCGAAGAAGCCCACCGGCGTCGCGGTGAGATCGTCGACCACGGTGCCTGGCGCGGGAATGACGTCGACGGCGGCCCCGACGGGAGCGGTATTGAGGATGGTGACCGTGTTGGAGTTCACCGGGGTGCCGGTCGCGGAGACATCGCTCGGAGTGATAGTGCAATACACCTGGTCGTCGCGGCTGAAGTCGGCACCGGTGAGTCTCTCGGTGGTTGCAGCGATCTCGATGTCGCTCACCGTCCAAGCGAAGGCGAGCTCGACGTCGTCGCCGTCGTCGTCTGCCACGCCCAGTGCGGAGCAGATCAGCTCGCTTCCTTCGAACCCTGGATCGGGGTCGAGCTGGGCCGAACCCACCACGGGAGCTACGTTTCCACCTATGGGATCGACGTCCTTTTCGGTTGGGGTGCAGCCACCGGCGGTGACGAACGCGAAGAGGACACAGTGGCCGAGTTGCAGGGGCCGCATTGATTGCTCCGAGCCGAAGTCGAAATACACGACATACTACAGTGCAAGGAGCCCCACCCGCGCTACCGGAACCTGCTGGGTTGCGGATCCGCTCTGCTGGCCGATCCACAGCGGTCGCGCTCCAGGATTTCTTCAGTCCTCCGTTTCAGCGTCGAGCAAGTTGGCTTCGACGCCGAGAGATCGGAGCTTCTCCAACACCCCCTCAGAGCCTTCAGGAGGGCCTGAGCACACGACCTCGATGGTGCAGTGTCCGGCCAGCGCCCCTAGTACCCGATCACCTACAGACCGGAGTCCGTTCACCTCTCCGACCACCCGCACTTCGGGCAGCAGCAGCCGCGTCTCTCCCAAGAGCGACAACGCGTCGGGGTGTTGCATCCACTCACCGGTCAAACGCAGGATATCGGGATGCTGCCGCACCGCGCGCATCAGGCGGGTCCGGGCCTGCCGGGAGGACTCGGCGGCGTCGAGGTGCACGTCGATGACCGAGGTGGATTTCCGAGAGGGAGGTCTGAACTCAGAAAACTCCGACTTTCCGAAGCGGAGCACGTAGTCGGCCGGGGCTCCCGCACAGGTGTCCGGGCAGGCCGAGCATTCCCCTGACGATCCGGGCACGAATGCCTCTTGCAGGGGCCGCCACTGGGAGTCCGTCGGCAGAACCCAGATCTCGGTTCCCGGCCTTGCTCCTTCTACGTCTGCGAGTACGCATTCTGGCAGGCCATGGGCGTCGGCGCGCAGGGCACGGCGCCGCGCGGCGCGAAAGGCCGACCTCAAGTGCGGCTCCAGCAGTCCCATCCTGGGTGACAGCGCAACGGACTGTGGCGCGTTGTGCTCCGTTAGCACCGGCCTATGGAAGTGTATTGCTGAAGCGCCGAGGACAGAGACCAGCTCCACCGTTTCCTCGAGGTGTGGAAGTGTGGGACGGGTGAGGGCGGTGTCGATCTCGACCTCGAGCCCCGCACCCAGGCAGGTCTCGATGGCCCGCCGCACTCGCCGGGCGGCACCCGGTGTCTTCACCAGCCAGTCGTGGGCGTCCGCGCGCCCGCAGTGCAAGGGGATGCGAACCCTCTGAAGCCCCTCGGCTCGGAGTCTGTCGACCACCGGATCGCGGGTGAGCGCCCAGCCGTCGGTGGCCAATCCAAGGCAGGGGGCGCCCGCGGATCTCAGCGCCGCGATTAGGTCAGGGAGGTCCGCCCGGATCGTCGGTTCCCCACCCGACAGCGTCCAGCCCCAGGCCTCCGGATAGTCCGCCAAGCGCGCCACGACGTCCGGCAGGGACGGGTCGGGCAGATCTGGCCATGCCACGCCGTCGATCCTGGTTCGCGACCGCGGACGACTCGACGCGACCAGGCGAATCTCGGGTTGGTTCGGGCTCGGCATCTTCCCCCCTTTACCACGGCCCCTCGGACAATCCGACTGGCGTTCCACCCGTGTCTTGGGCACAATGGCAAGTGCCCTGTGCCCCGTGGAGGTCCTGCTATGGAAAGCTGGTCCCGACTCCAGCTCTCGTTCTTTGCCTGTATCGGCCTGTCGATGTTCGTCGGTGGTTGCGGTAGCGAAGTGCAGGTTGAAAACAAGTTAAATGTCGCGCCAACCGTGGTTATCACCACGCCACTAAACGGCGACGTCTTTGCCCAGGACCAGGCGATCGAGTTCCTCGGAACGGTCGGCGACACGGACGGACTCGACGACGTGCAGTCCGCAATCTGGACCTCCGACATCGAGGGCGAGCTCGACGCCGTCGCGCCAGACAAGCTCGGTGTGGTCCGCCTCGACACAACCCTGTCCGCCGGAGTCCACACCGTCGAGCTGCGCGTCACCGACATCGCTGGCATCGAAGCGGTCGCCAGCGTCACGGTCGAGGTCCAGTCCGAGGGGCAGGTTCCATCGGTAGTCATCATCGCGCCACAGGACAATGGCAGCTACGTCGCCGGCCTCTCCCTCGATCTGGTGGGCTCTGTGTCGGATCTTCAGCAGGCCGCCGACACCTTGACCGTCGTCTGGTCCTACGAGCCCGGCAACGGAGGCGCGAGCACGGTCATCGATGCTGGCAACGCCGACGCAGCCGGAGAGACCGTTGCGTTCTGGAACGATGCCGACACTCCAAGCTCCTGGAAGATCACCCTCGAGGCGACCGACAGCGACAACAACACCGGTATCGACGAGGTCTTCGTGATCCTGCAGGACCCGATGGCCATCGACCAAGACGGCGACGGATACCCCGGTGCCCTGGACTGCGACGACTCCAATCAGTACATCAGCCCCGGTAACGTCGAGTCCTGCAACGACATCGACGACGACTGCAGCGGCGAGATCGACGACAAGGACCTCGACGGCGATCTGCACGTCGACGAAGACTGCGTGAACTACCCCGGACCCCTCCCCATCGATGACTGCGACGACAACCAGATCTTTGTCTACCCCTCCGCCAACGAGCAGGCCGACGGTGCCGACAACGACTGCGACGGCTTCATCGACGAGGGAACGACGCTCTTCGACGACGACGGCGACTGTTACTGCGAGCACCCGAGTATCTGTAACGACGGTATCGATCCCACCTGCCTGGTGCTGGGACACGATGACTGCGACGACAACGACATCGCCATGGGTCCGTTCGACAACGACTTCGACGGCTACACGCCGTGTGAGGGCGACTGCGACGACACCGATCCGACGATGAATCTGAACGATCAGGACAACGACGGATTCAGCCCCTGCGACGGCGACTGCAACGACTTCGATCCGCTGGTGATCCCGGCTAACTGCTAGGGGAAGACCCCTTCCGCCCGTCGGCCACCACGGGCGTTGCCCCTAGACCCCGAACCTGCGCTCGGTACGCCCAAAGCCGTCTAGCACCTCGGCCAGATCCTCGGTGGTGAAGGCCGGCCACGGTGGATCGACGAACGCGAGCTGGGCCTCGGCGATGTGCCAGAGCAGGAAACCGGCGGACAGGTGCGGCTCGCCTGCCGTCCTCAGCACCAGGTCGACGGGAGGAAGGTCTCCTGTCCACAGCTTGGATCGCAGCTCTTCGAGGGTGGTCGGCCCCGAGGACACGGCGTCCAGCAGCTCGTCGCGACCGTCGTAGCCCATGAGCAGGACCAGGCGGCGGGGCCCGGAACCGGAGGCGGATCGCGCGGCTTCGACGCCGGGAGTGATCTCCGGGCAGAGCTCGGCCCAGCGGCCGTAAACGGAGAAGCGAGCGTCCCAGGCGCGCAGCAGCTCGGGCGCTCGCTCCGTCAGCCAGCGGTTGAGCACGCCGGTGATCACCTCGACCTCGGCGGGCGTGCGATTGGTGAGGTTGGCGGGAGATCCCCACCAGAAGCTGAAGACCTCCACACCGGCATCGAAGGCAGCGGCGGCCACGGTGGAGACATTGTCGATGCCCACGTGGTGCCCCTCGGACGCCGGCCGGCCCACCGAGCGTGCCCAGCGGCGGTTCCCATCGGGGATGACCGCGAGGTGTCGGGGTGCGGTCACTCGGCCACCGAAGGAGTGGGGATCTTGCCGGCCTTTGCCGCCGCGATCAGGACGTCCATGGCCTCGGGACACAGCTTGCGGGCTTCGGAGATGCCGACAAACACGTAGGGCTCTGCCACCAGTGCTCCTTCCGGAGGGCTCTCGACACAGGACGTGGGCTCGGCGGTGACGGACGCAGGCTCCTTGGCGGCGTTCTCCCAGGTGAGCTTCACCGTCGAGCCGGTGACGTGCACGCCCTCGAACTTGCAGGGTTCGAGGCCTTTCATCGAGCCAAACGCCTGGTACAAGGCGTTGGCATCGTCGGCGGTGAAGACGGCCTTGCAGGCGCCCTCCTTCGGGTCGTTCATCCCGGGGTCTTCGTGGGAAGGCAGCGCGGGAGTTTCTTCGACCGGGGCTTTCGCGGCGGGTGGAGATTGACCACAGCCAAGGGCGACAAACAGGAGGATCGACATCAGGTGAGCTCCAGAAATGGGCGTTGTCGGGCGGCCGCCCGTTCTTGTTCGGTGGGCTGCTCCGTGACGGAGATCCTGCCCTTGCGGCTCATCAAGCGTTCTACGAGCTCCGGCTCGGGCTCTCGTCCGAGAACCTGGGCGATGACGGGAACCGGATCGGCGAAGATCGGAGAGAGCTCGCGTTCGTCAAAGGTCTTCGCCATGGAGTACATGCCTGCGCAGATGGGATCGTAGCGGCAAACCGCGCAGACCTCACCTTTTCCGTGCAGGAACTCCAGCTGGCGCACGAAGCCCTTCTTGTCGAGGAAGCGGATGCAGCGCTCTTCCTCTTTGACAATCTTCCGGGTCTCGGTCGAGGCCCAGGGAAAGCGGCGCATGAAGCACAGCGGCACGCGCTCGGCTCGGAAGCTGCGACCCGTCGAAGCTAGGTATAACATTGCCTTTTCCAGCGAAACCATGAACTCCCGGTGGGTGGCGATGCAGTCCGGGTTCTCCTCCGCCCGGTTGCCGTCCGGGTCCATGTTGTTCCACACGAAGTGACGGATGAAGGGGAAGTTCTCGCAGATCCACTCCACCGTCTCGTGGAGGTGGTCGGCGTTGTAGGTGCAGATCACAGTGTTGATGTCGCAGGTGACCCCCATCTTGGGGACCAACGCCAGGCAATCCACCAGGGTCTGCCAGGCATTCGGATAGCGCGTGATGAAGTCGTGCACGTCGCGATGGTGGCTGTGCAGCGACACGTGGATGTGCTGCAGCCCCGCATCCACGCATTCCTGGAACTTCTCCTCGTCGGCGAGGAGCTGACCGTTGGTGATCATCCGGCTGAACAAACCCTTCTCGGTCGCGTACTGAAGCGCCGGCACCAGGAGCGGAGACAGGGTCGGCTCGCCGCCAGTGAGGATGACGCCGTCGTAGCCCATCTCGACGAGGTCATCGATTGAACGCTTCATGTGCGGAATATCAAGACCGGTGCCCGAAGGCGGATTCGAACAGAAGCGGCAGTCCTGGAGGCAGCCCCGAGTCAGCTGTAGGTAGCCCAGCATCGCCATCAGGTGACTTTCCGCGCTCGAGCGAGCTTTGCGGCCTTGCGGGCGAGCTGCTCTTCGCCGATCACTGCGAGGGGATCGAGCTCGGCTCCCGTGGGTTCTGCGAAGCCGGGCAAGCTCGCGGCCACAGCCTCGAGATCCCGTCCCGTCGCGACCCGAGAGGGGGGCTCCGGCCAGCGCTTCAGGAGCTGAGCTTCGGCGTTGTCAGCCCAGGATCCCTTGGTGAGCGGAGTGGCGAGCGCCAGCCCTTGATCGCGGATCATGTTCACGTGCAGGCCCTCGCACCGGTCGAAGAGTCGGCAGTCGGCGCAGCGAACCGACTTGGCGCGGTAGTTGTTGACCACGTGGTAGCGCGCGAGCTCCTTCCAGTGCAGTCGGCCGGTCTCCGCATCGAAGATGGCTGCCGGAAGCACTGAGGGTTCATCGATCAGGGTCGTTCCCGGAGCGAGGCAGGCGGGCAGGCCGCTCACCCGAATCGGCAGGTTCAAGCTCTCGAAGAACGCGGCGGGATCCCGCAGATCGCGCTCCGCGGCCCCAGAGAGAAACTCGTGGCTGGGCTGGTGGATCTGCACGCGGTCCAGTGCCGCGACCAGGCGATCTCGGTGCTCCAGCATCCAGGGCCCGGTGTTCCGATCCAGGTGGATGATCAGGCGGTGGGGCTCGTCTATCCACGCCTCGAGGTGGGCCGCGGTCGTCGCCATGAGGATCAGGTCCTCGCGGGGCGCGACGTCTCCCGGCTCGTCCAGGAGTGCGTAGGGAGCGAGGCCTCGACAGTCCAGTGCCGCGAGCGCTCTGGCGTCGGGCAGCTGCACACCCAGATGCGTCGCGCCGGGCGGTGGCGGCAGCTCGGAGCCCGCGCCCACCCACCAGATCTGCCAGGACTGGGCGTGCTGTCCGGCGATCACCCGGTCCATGGTCGTGCAGAAAGGCTCGATGAAACAATGTTTACAGCGGTCCGCCTCCCGGCAGTCCATCGTCTCGCCGGTGTCGATGTAGCGGCGCACGTGGTAGCGGCGGCCGTTGACCTCATCGAGCATCTTGTGGGGATCCTGGATCAGGTCTTCGAGCCCCTCGAGGTAGGCGACCGGGAAGCGGTTGGTCCAGATGTGGAAGCCCGGGTGGCGGTTGAGCCGGAACACCTTCTGCAGCTTCGGCAGGTGCTCCCGGACGTCGTAGAACATCCTGTCGCGGTTCTCGTAGGCGTTGGCCTGGGGGATGATGTGCAGCAGATCGAACTCCCGGATCCCCAGGGAGATGGCGAGCTCCACGATCTTGTCGATCACGCCTACGTTCATCGCGTTGATGACCACATCGACGTTGGCGATCAAGCGCGGGTCGCGGACGGCCCGCACGATGGCTTTGCAGATCCGCTTGAAGGCGCCTTTGGTCTGACAGAGCTCGTCGTGCAGGGCCTCGGTGTTTCCGTGCAGCGAGAAGGTCAGCTCTCCCATTCCGGCGGCGACGACGGACTCATAGAAGCCCCGGTCGGCGAAGAGCCAGCCGTTGGTGACGCACTGCACCCGCTCGTAGCCGCTCGACTTCGCGTAGCGGACGATCTCGACAAACCTAGGATGCAAGCTGGCTTCTCCGCCAGAGAGAATGACCCGCTCGGCACCGAGTTCGACCCGCCCTCGGTCCAGCTCGGTGCGGATCTGCTCCTCGGGCAGGAACACGTCTCGGGGGGTGTCGGCGTCGAGGCAGAACAGGCAGGAGTGGTTGCAGGCGGTCACCAGGCGCACCCAGTGCTTTCTCTGGTTGGCGATGCGCTCCCGCTCGAGCATGGCCCGCTTATGCGGGGACGCGGTCGACATCGCCGCCCTCCACCGGCACAAACTCCTCCCACCCGAAGTGCTCGGGGTATTCCCGCCACGGCCCCTCACAGTGTGGTTCTAGCGCGCACTCTCCGCACTGGGGCCCCTTGAGCTTTGCCTCGTGCAGGCGGGTCCAGGTGTAGTTCTCCACCACGTGCTCGGCGTCGAGGATCCGGGTGACTGGGATGATCCACTCCGCGGCATGGCGTTCCGCTCCCGGCAGGAAGCACAGAGGGATTGCCTCGGTGAAAGCCGTCATCCCGGCTGCGCGTGCCCGGGCGAGAGCCTTGAGCACATAGGGCTGCGTGTCGCTCAGCCGCGGCACGATCTCGGTGAAGTTGGCGCCGGCGGTGCCCAGGGCGTGCACGAACGCGAGCTGCAGTTGATCGACGCCCAGGGCGATGAGCAGTGCGGTCAGCTCGTCCACCAGGGTGTGATTGGCACGGGTGATCACCGAGTTCGTGATGACCGGCATGCCGGCGGCTTTCACGTTTCGGATGCCGCGGACGGTCTGTTTGAAGGCGCCAGAGACACCCGTGAGCGTGTCGTGGATCTCCGCTGTCGGTCCGTGAAGGGCAGGGGAGAACTCCGTTACGCCGGCTGCGACAAGCTTGTCTACGGCGCGCTTCGCAGACAGGATCCGCCCGTTCGTCTGGAGCTGGATCACGCGGTAGCCGAGGCTGGCAGCGTGCTTCACGATCTCGGGCAGGTCCTTGCGGATGGTGACCTCGCCGCCGGTGAGCACGACCTCGTCGGCGTGCTCGCGTCCTTGTTCGAGGGCCTGCAAGAGCGTGGCGGTGTCTTTGTCGGGATAGCGGTCCCGCTTGTCACCCTGAACGCAGAACCTGCACCGGTTGTTGCAGGAGAAGCCGACCTTCAGATCGATGCGTCGCACGTCACTCATTCGATCGATTCTAGCCGGTCGGGTGATAGCCTGCGGTCATGGGGGCCGCCGACACTGTCAGAGACGAGATCTTCTGGCGTGCCCAGGAGAAGCGGCGCCGTGAGCTTGGACAGCCCTGCTGCACCCAATCGAACATGAGCAAGGCGCTCTACCACCTCCGCGGGAACTTCAGCGTCGTCATTCATGGCGAGCACGATTGCTTGAATTGTTTCTTCCATCACGTTGGACCGCGGGGCGTGGACTTCTTCTCGTCCCGCCTGACCGAGCGGGATCTGGTGATGGGCACCACCGGGCCTCCGCTTCGCAAGCTGCTCAACCTGCTCTCCACAAAACGCAAGGCGGAGGTCGTCATCGTGCTCGGTACCTGCCCGGTCGAGGTCGCCTATGACCCCTTCGAGAGCGTCGTCGAGGAGGTCTCAGACCAGACCGGCGTGCCGATGATCGCCCTGCGGACCCATGGCCTGTCGCTGATGAACCAGTCGGAGTGTCAGGACTGGCTGTACGCATCGCTGGCCGGCTTGCCGCAGCTCGGCGGCCCGCGACGCACTGGCAGTGTCAGCCTCATCGGACTCCCTCCAGATCTGGGTGAGCTGGAGGATCTTCTCGCGGCCATGGGCCTGTCCCTCGGAGCTGCATATCCGCAGTCCGCCACGCTCGAGGACTGGCGTCGAATCGGCAATTCTGACCATTGTTTTGTGGTCGACCAGAGCATGTACGGAGGCCTGACGGAGGTCCTGCGGGGCTATGGAAGCGAGGTCTCGGAGGTGCCGCTGCCCATCGGTCTCGGTCCCACCAGGAGTTTCTACACGGCGCTGGCCAGGGCCGCGGGAGGCATGAACCCAGCCGCCCAAGAGATCCTGGATGGCCACGTTGCCGTGCTCCTCGAGCCCATGGCGCGCACCCGGGAGCGAGTCGCCGGAAAGCGGCTGGCCTACTGCGTGCGCATGCTGAACACCGCTCGCGCCGACAAGCTCGCATACTCCGGGTTGGGAGAGGCCGAGTTCCTGCGCGATCTGGGTTTCGAGCTCGAGATCCTCGTGCAGGGACCTCCCGAGGAAGAGGCCCGCGAGCAATACGCCAGACGCATCGCCGCCCTCGGCTTCGGGGATCTGCCCATGCGAGTCTTCGGTGGACCGGCCTGGCTCGGTGAGCAGCTTCGAGACGGCGCTTTCGACCTGGCACTCGTCGGCGACTTTGCCCGCAACGTGGTGGAGTCCGAGGGGATCCCGCTGCTCACCAGCGGCGATTTTGTACCGTTCTTCGCCGGCATGCGCCATAACCTCGCTCGACTGGACGCCGTCGCGGAGGCCTGGTCTTGAGCGACGACTCCGACGATCTGGAGCACTTCGCGCTCAAATCCAGCTACGGGCTGCTCACCGGCGTGGCCATCGGCAGCCATGCGATGTGCGATGGTTTTCTGCTCATGCACGTCGGCGTCGGCTGCAAGAGCAAGGCCACGCAGCTCCTCGCCCACGACTGGGAGAGCAACTGCAACCTGCGCCAGGGCTGGACCGAGGTGGGTGACCGCGATCTCATCATGGGAGCAGTCCCCCGTATCGGACCCTTTGTGCGCTCCTGGCAGGACCGCATGGGCTCGGGTTTTGTCTGTGTACCGACCGCCACCTTCCTCGATCTGACCGGAGAGGACGTCGACGCGGAGATCGAGGACATCGACCGGGACAATCCCGCGGTTGTCGCTCGCATTCTCGCCCCCGGTTTCGACGGCGACGAGTTTGGTGGCTACGCCCTCGTCCTGGCCGAGGTCATCGAGCGCATTCGGTGGGAGGAAACTGCGGTCACGCCCCGTCAGGTGTCACTGCTCGGATACTGGTTCGACCGTTACGAGGGCGATCACACCGGCAACCTGATGCAGTTGTCGGGGCTGGTGAAGAGCCTCGGCGGCACCCTGGGCCCCACCTTGTTCTCCGGCAGGAGCTACCGGGACCATCTCGGAGCCGCGTCGTCAGATCTGTTGGTGTGCTTGCCCTACCTGGGCCCGGTGCAAGAGCGTCTGGTGACTGCACTCGAGGCCAGCGGACGCAAGCTCTGCCGCGCCGATCTGCCCATCGGGCTCGGGGCCACCGCCCGCTGGCTCCGCGACGTCGGCGCCGCTCTGGGCACTGATCCTCGCAAGGTCGCGGCCTATGCCGAGCGTCGCGCCGAGCGAGCGATGAAGCCCCTCCGCAAGATGCGCAGTCGGTGGCAATCGCAGCGGATCGCCCTGTTTGCGGAGGCTCCCGTCGCCGCCGGTCTGTACGGTCTGCTGCTCGATCTGGGGTTCCCGGCTCCGACGATAGTGGGCCTTCGCGGCCCGAGTCTTGGCGGCAAACAGGCCTTCGAAGCTGCCCTTCTCCGCGCTGGCCACTCGCTGCCGACCGAGGTCGAGGTGCTGGAGAGTCCGAGCCTCGGGCGGATCCAGCGGCGGATCCGGGCGCGGCTCGACGACGGCGCGGTCGACGGCTTGATCGCTTCAGCCACTGAGATCGGTGCGGTGCGCTCTCTCGAACCGAGGGGAGAGGGTCCCTTCGTCGTGGAGATCGGCTTTCCCTGTCTGCACTACCATGCACTGCAGCAGATGCCGGTGATGGGGTATGGCGGCGTGGTCAGCTTCGCCCAGCGGCTCCTGCAGCCTCCGCGACTCTGGGCCGAGGGCTGCTAGACGAACAAACGAAGCCCCGAAATCTCGGGGCTTCGTGTGGTTTGGGTGGCAGGGGCACCAGGACTCGAACCCGGGACCTGCGGATTTGGAA
>PJEL010000218.1_pt1 | contig 69613 bp, 72 predicted proteins | sample 1853271 | NCBI WGS metagenome assembly PJEL01 (sample SAMN08108733, study PRJNA415343) | Invertebrate metagenome, whole genome shotgun sequencing project. | host: Globobulimina | place: Sweden: Gullmar Fjord | collected 2015-08
TTCCTCCAGACCCTGCCTCACGACAACGCCCTTGCTCTTCGACTAACCTTCGGCTCTGCGAATACCTGGTATCGGGACTTTCACCCGACTAGTTAAGTGCCATGCCTGGCACACACGCCCAGCACATGGGCGCGCTCAGCGCGTCCAAATGCTGCTGTTTGTTAATTTTTGACTTTGTTTGTTGCAGGCCATTCTTTGTGTGCCAGATAAAGTAGCGCAAAGAAGTTAGCAATCGGCACTAGGAATAAAATTCCTATATAACCTTTAAACCCTGCACGTGAGAAGACTCTCCAACCAGCAAAACCTATTAAAGCCCAAATAGTTAAAACCAGTAAAGTTGCCATTATTTTTCTTCCTTAATTTGAGGCCAGCTTGCAAATGCCAAGTGAATTAAAAAAGCAAGATTTAGAGCTGGAATCCAATATACAAATTTTGGCGTATCAACAAATCCAGCCTTTGTATAGATTTTTTCAATAGCGTGACCGCTAGCCAACCAAATTGCCAGTGCAATTACTACTTCTACAATTACCACACATTTCTCCTTTTATGATGAGTGGGGGGGTGAAATTAACGCCTAATAATAAAGGGCGCGCGGCTTTTTGCGCGTCCAAGCCCACGTCTTGTTGTGGGCTGTCTTTGATTGAATTGTTATATTTTGTCGAGTAGCTCACCTATTGGTTCCTGAAGACTCCAATATTCTGTGTCAACATACAAAATGGCACTTGACTCATCGGCTACCTCAAGATAAAACTCAATGCCTTTCTCACCCAATAATTTTTCAACACGATTCAAATATCTTTTTTTACCACTATACCAATACTTATTTTCTTTAACTAAATGTATGGCTTTTCGATAGTCTATTTCAAATACTCGTTTTACAAGTAAAATTGAATCTTTATTAGCATCAAGGTTAGGTCGAAGTACATACTGCTTTCCAGCCAAGTCATCTGCTTCATATTTATCTTCTAAATATATTTCAGGCCCAATATAACCGCACGAAATCAATTTTCTCGAAGATATTTCGAGTAAAAAACCATAATTACCACATAAACCAAAATCAGATGAACTAGCGTCATAATGTATAATCCAATAATCACTTCGCCGAGATAAATTAATACTAGTTATTACTCTTAGTTCTTTCTCAGGCAGGCCTTTATTGATATATGCTAGAAATATTTCTCCTGCTTCTTTTTCAGTAATCATTCCTAACACCAACCCAAAAAATATAACGCCTAGCATTTGCGGCGGTTTTGTAGCGAGGTACGAGTGGAAAAACCGTCCTAACCACGCAGTGGTTAATGCAACATGCATTTGTTATATATCGTCACCAATGGTCTTCTTCACTTCATCTACAATGAAATTAGAAATTAGTTCTCGGTTACTATCAGGTAGATCCTTAAGTAGCTCCTCTAATTTTAAAAGCTCGCTACTCAATATCATCTTACGTATTTCTATTAATTCATCCACTTCCTCAAAAGTCTTAATTTCTATTAATTGCTTAAGTAGAAAATTATTATGAGATAGTTCCATAGTTTTATATGTTAATTCGGCTTCCGTTTTATATGACATGCGAATTTGAGAAAGTAATTTTTCATCGTATGCGGACCATTCGCCAAAAATATAACCACCAATAAAAGTTACACAGGCGAACACTGCCAATCCAATAAATTTGTAAATACTCATATTATGATAATTCCTATATAACATTTTAATCGTGCGCATGCGCGTTTGCACGGAAGTGACTCTTCGTTAAAAGAGCCCACGGATTCGTGGCAACGATTTGATTTCATTGGGTAATTTTCAAAATCCATTTCCAAGTTCCATCTTTCCATCCAAGAAATACGCGCATGCGCGTTTACCTAAATAACGAGGGTCTCGTTATTTCAGCCATCCATATTGATAATGTACTGATTTTGCTACATTTTTTACTTCAGTTCCAGCGTAAACGCGCAGATAAAATTTGCTTCTCAGTACAAATACGCATGATATTTCAAATGCACTGAAATCAACTGGATGAATATACATGGTTTTAAGTTGAAAGATTATTCTGTCATCACAAAGGCGACTTATCTGGTGTATATCACTCATTTAAGTGCATAATTGAGTGAATATTGTTTCTTATGGGTCGTTATGAGCAATTCTTCGCTAAAAATCACTTTAGATCGTACCGATCGTCGCATCTTAGATGAGCTGCAAAAAGATGGGGCTATATCGAATCTGGATCTAGCCGATAAAGTGGGTTTATCGCCATCACCGTGTTCCCGTCGAGTTAAGGCATTGCAAGAGTCGGGGATTATTCAAAAAACCGTAGCGGTGCTAGACCAAAAAGCGCTCGGGTTGGATATGGTGGCAATGATTTCCATTAGTATGGATCGGCATACGCCTGAGCGCTTTGAGAATTTTGAGACTTTGGTTGCTGGTTTTCCAGAAGTTCTCGAGTGCTTTCTTATTACTGGTTCGAGTGCTGATTATTTGCTCAAAGTGATTGTGCAGGATATGGAAGGTTATCAACAATTTTTATTGGGCAAGCTTACCCGCATTGAGGGGGTGAGTGGGGTTCATTCTAGCTTTGTGATGCGTAAGGTGGTGGACTCTAGTCGCTTGCCGGTGAATATGTAATCGAGTTCGCTTAGGTTGTTGATCAATCGTTAATCTAAGTCATGTTTGTCTTACTTTTAAGTTGGTACAAACGTTCATTGGCCTATGCTGTCCTATTATGATTGTTCTATTTTGGGCAAAGTCTATTCGTAGCTCCAGTACTTAATTAAGTTGTCTAAGTGCTGGCCCTAGCTAGATTATGCATAGGTCTTTCGAGACATTTAACCGCTGCGACTTTTGTTGTTGGCGGTTTTTTTTCGTCTATTTTTCTCATCTATTTTTCTCATCTATTTTTCTCATCTATTTTTCTTATCTGTTTAAGGCAATAAGCTTGCGAGCTTACTCATGCCATTTCTTAACCATTGGTGTGCTGGGTCACCATCACGACTCTTATGCCAGAGTAATTTCATTTGTACCTGTGGGTAACTAAACGGTAATGGCAGGCACTTTAGCGTTTGTTTATGGGTTTGATTGTATTGCTGGGCAATACGCTTGGGCACGATGGCAATGATTTCACTTTGGGCGACGATATTGGGAATAGCAACAAAGCTAGAAGCGTATAGGGTGATATTACGCTTGGGTAAATCTTTGCCCATGAGCTGCTCAATGGGGGTACCGCGTAATTGACTGAGTTTATGAGTCTGACTTGATCGTGGTACAAGACTGGCTTGAGGCAGTATTTGGAACTCTTCTAAGCTGATGTTGTGTTGGATGCTTTGGTGGTTCTGACGGCAGATGACCACTAGGTCTTCTTCTGCAATGACGCAGGATTTGAACTGGCTATCATCAAAGGCCACGTAGTCGAGGGCAAAGTCGAGTTGGCCTTCTTTTAATCGTGTTGGAATATCGTCTATGTGATCGGGTTGCAAAGTGAGCTTCATGCGCGGGGCTTCCGCTTGTAACCACTGAAACAGGTAGGGGGCAATGAGATATTCGCTGGCGGCGTTCATTGATATGGAGAGAACTTGTTCGCTAATGTCGGGATTGAAGTGACTGGCCATGCAGCCATCTTGTATTAATGATAATGCGGGTTTAATGGCTGTCTGTAATTCTATGGCTCTTGCGGTAGGAATCAGTCCGCGGGCGGTTCTCACAAACAGTTCATCATTAAAGCTGATACGTAGGCGTTTTAGCGCACTGCTTACGGCTGGCTGGCTCATCGCAAGCTGCTCGGCTGCCCGTGATAAGTGCTGTTCGCGCATTAATGCTTCGAATATTGGCAGTAAATTTAGGTCTAAAGAGCGTAGATTCAATTGCATTAGCATTATTCGTTTTGAAGATAATACTCTTTTGTATTATTGATTAGCCTTAAAATCAAGGGCTGATATGCTGGTAGTTAGAAAGGGAGCAATATCCAACTCCATAATTAAAACAATAACAATAATTCAATGACTGCAATGTAAAGCAGGTGAGAGGCATAAGATGGCAATAATGACATTAGAGGCGATGGCGAAGTTTCGCGCACTTTATCGACAGAGTATCGGTTCAAATTACAACGGCTGGCTGCATATGTTCAGCGTGCTATTGGTTGGCTTGGGGGTAATCTTTTATTCCTTGTCGCGACTAGAGTCGGTATCTCTGTATGAATATGCCGTTTTCCCGTTGACCTTATTTGTAGTGAATTTCGCTGAGTATTATGCCCACCGCTGGTTAGGGCACCGTAAAATGAAATATGGAAAACTATTTTATAGTCGTCATACCGGTGACCATCATAGCTTCTTTTTAGAGCACTCAATGGATTATCAATCCGTACGTGATTGGCGTGTGGTTTTATTTCCTGTGTATCTTATCTTTGCTTTCCTTATTGGTTTAATTTTACCGGGTGGTTATGTTTTGACAGAGTTCGTAAGTGGCAATGCCGCCTACTTATATGCTGCGGGCGGCATTAGTGGTTATTTGTTTTATGAAATCATGCACTTTAGTTATCACATTCCTCGTGGTCACTGGGCGGAAAAAATATTTTTATACATTCCTGGTTGGAAGGCATTACGTCATTTGCATGTCTTACATCACAAACGCGAAAAAATGGGAGAAGCGAACTTTAATATTACGCTGCCAATCTTTGATCTGCTATTGGGAACCCTTTATTGGCAGAGTCCAACAACGTTTTCCGCTGAGCTGAAGACAAAGGCTGAATAATGAAATCCTCTTTCCTATTATTCTTTCTAGCGCTTATCTGTGGTTATAGCTATGTACTCAGCATTGGCTTTAAACCTTATGAGTTCAGTTATTTATTAAAAGCGATGCCGGTTTTACTATTAGCCTTTATCGCTTTTAGACAAAAAAGTAATGCCCTGGAAAATACACTTTCTAATAAACAAACATATGCTTTTATCTTGGCCATGTTCGCCTCTGCGAGTGGCGATATCTTTTTAGATTTTGATCGTAGTCTTTATCTTAAGCAGGCGCTGGGTTCATTCTTAATTACCCAATTCGCTTACCTGTATTTATTTTGGCCACTACGAGATATGACCTCGAAGCGGCGCTGGTTGATGCCGCCGTTATTGATACTCACGGGCTATCTGTTATATCAATTCTCGTTAACTGCTGGCGCGCTATTTATTCCTGTGGTGGTTTATTGCTTGGTATTATTGGCAATGGCATTCAGTGCTTTGCTGGTGAAAGATAACCTTTGGATTAATATCGGCGGCCTTGCTTTTTTAATCGCTGATGCGTTAATTGGTGTGAATCGCTTTATCGTATCCTTCGAGTATTCAACCACGATTATCGTCACTATTTATATCAGCGCTCAACTTATGATAGCTTGGGGTTTATTATTTCATTATAAGGCTAGTGATATAGCTCGGGATGTAGCGGCTGATAAAAACGGATGAATGATAAATCACAGAGTTTGATTTAGAATAGGGCCATTAATCTATTCATTTTAAGGAATGTCTTAGTGGCTATTAATTTAACACAAGCTTTGGCTTTAATTACGAGTTTCAGCAATACTGCGAACAAGGTTTTTCGCGATGAATTGAATGAAGACTCTATTGGAAGCAATAGTAACGAGTTGGCCCAATACCTAAACTCAGTTTGCCCACAAGCTAATGTTCAATTTGAAGCGGTGGGTCATCCGGTTGAGCTGCTAGGAGCTAATGAAGTAAGCGCTAATAGCGTTAATGTTGATTCGGCTGCAAAAGCCCCTGCTATGATTGCGCAGTTAACCGGTGAATTAGCGAATTGGGATAATGATTGGTTATTGATCGCTCACGAAGGGGGTGATCCTATTATTGTGAAACGCAGTCAGCAAGGTGAGTTCAGCCCGGTGTACAGTGCAATGCAAGGAATGGGTTTTTGGGATTTTGCTCCCATTGCTGATTCGATCGGGCAGTTTCTAGTGTGTATCTGTGCGATTCAGCATGCGCTGAATTTTCCTGGCCTAGGTCAGCCATTAGACGATGACTTTAATCTAGCGCCTGCGGCCGCTAACTGGTTATTCCCGTTTTTACGCCAGCACGCCGGTGCCCATTATGATGAATGGGCGTCGGTATTCGAGAACTATCAAGAGTAATCCTCAATAAACGCTAGCGACTAGGTTAGCCGCAGCACTTCTTATATTTTTTGCCACTGCCGCACGAGCATGGATCGTTGCGGCTTGGGGTCTTTTCTAATACTACGGTTTTTGGCTTATTTAATACCGTTTCTAGCTCAGTGATATTTTCTTCGCCATCGGCATCTAGAGTGATGTTGGCAAACAGATCATGCTGCTTTAATAAGGATTCAATTTCGGTTTGTCTCGCTTCACTGGTGACTGTGATGGCGATGGGATGCTTTTTACTACCGTGCTTAGTGCTTGGGTCGGTATTGTAGTTATAAGTGCTGTAATCTGAAGGTAGCTCGATGCGACCCTTGAAAAAAAATTTAGACATTTTGCTAGCCTGAAATGATGAAGGCTTGTATAAAAATAGCAGCCTGTATTTGAGTGAGCGCATAATACAGGGTTTATTGTGCTTTAGCTGCAAGAGATAGAGTTATGACATCGTTAATTTCACCGAATACCCCGGGTCAGCGCGTAATCGTGGCTGAGTTTGCTGAAGATCCTATTGAGGGCATTGAAAATCATGTTCAGATAGAAACACAATTCATGCCTGAGACTGGAAAACTTGCCAGCAAGGATGTCATTGTTGCGGTGAAGAGTGCTTCATTAGGTTGGGTCGATTTGTTAATGACCAGTGGCCAGTATCAACATATGCCCCCCTTGCCTTATACCCCAGGTTTGGAATACAGCGGTGAAGTTGTTTGGACGGGCGATCAGGTAACACAGCATAAGGTCGGAGACCGTGTTTTGGTGGATGGTTTTCAAGCGGGGCCACGCTCTCCGGGGGATTATCAGCAGTACGGTGGTTTTGCGAATTTCGCGGTGGCACCAGAGCAAGCTTTATTAGCGATTCCTGAAGGCTTAAGTTTCGACCAAGCGTGTAACTTATTGGGAAGCTATGAAACCGCTTATTATTGCTTGCTGACGTGTGGCCAATTACTCGCTGGCGAAACGGTATTAATTCATGGCGCTTCAGGGGCGACAGGTCTAGCGGCGGTGCATATTGCTAAGATGATGGGAGCAACCGTGATTGCGACAGGTCGTAATGATAAGAAGCTTGCATTGGTAAAAGAACAGGGCGCTGACCATGTGATTAACTGCAAGCATGAACCTAGATTCCGCCAACAAGTGAAAGACTTAACCGCAGGTAAGGGCGTTGATGTGGTCTATGACGCGGTGGGTGGGGATATCTCTTTAGAATCTATGCGTTGTGTAAAATTTGGCGCACGCTTTTTAATCGTGGGCTGGGCATCAACACCTTTGGTCGCGAAAGGCAAAGGCCAGCGTGAAGCACCGAATGCTAATATGCTGCCAACTAATTTAATTATGATGAAAGGCTTGAGAGTGATGGGCTGTCCAACCGTGATTTCTTCACAGCAAGACCCGACGCTTCGCCCTGCACGTATTAAGCAGCTATTACAGTGGGTCGATGAAGGTAAAATTAAGCCGTATATTTCTCATGTATTCCCGTTAGACGATGTGAAGCAAGCACTACTGGCAAAATGGAACGGTGAGATCTTAGGCGGCTGTGTGTTAAAACCGATGGATCTTAGTTAACTCGAATTAAAAGAGTCAGTGCCGATTTCCGCTACTGTTGAGAGTAGAGTGGAGTAGAATGATCTTATTACTTCATTCACTGCTTAATCAATTAGTAGGTCTCTTGTGAATAACTCTCCTGTGAATAGCGCTCTTAAGAAAGCAGTCGCGGCTCTTGATCCGATACTTTGTCAGCAAGCAAGGCTAAGCCGAGATGTGCGCTTTGATGGGCTGTTTTTCACCGCAGTGAAAACGACGGGAATTTTTTGTCGGCCTATTTGCTCTGCTATCGCCCCTAAAGAAGAAAACGTCACGTATTATCCCAGTGCGGGAGCGGCATTAGCCGCAGGCTTTCGCCCTTGTTTACGCTGTCGCCCAGAAACGGCCCCACAAAGTGCGGCATGGGTAGGCATTGAAGCCGTTGCTGCAAAAATATTACGCCATATTGAACACGGTTTTTTAGTCGATCACTCAATACCAGAGCTCGCACAAAACGTCGGCATCAGTGAGCGATACTTACGCCAATTATGTCAGCGCTATGCGGGGGCAAGCCCAAGCCAAATTGAATTAGCGCGAAAGAGTTTATTCGCTAAGCAATTATTGTTCGATTCTAATTTGTCCATTAGCGATATTGCATTTGCCGCTGGCTATAACAGTGTGAGGCGTTTCAACGAGCACTGGCAGCAACAGTTTGGAAAAGCGCCGTCTACAATGAAAGTCTCGTCTAGGATGAAAGTCTCGTCCAAAATGAGCGATAGTGGATTAAGGGCTAAACACTCAGACATGAAACATGAGCATAAACATAAAAATAGTGATGCCGATATTTTATTACGTATTCCAGTAATAAAAGGTTTTGATGCGCAATCCATATTTGCATTTTTATCTTCTCGCATTATCTCCGGTAGTGAAGCACTTGTGATTTCTGAAGATGATGAAAGACTTGAAAAAAGCGAGTATCGCCGAGTGTTATCTTTAGATGATCAGCTAATTCTGCTTTCGGTTCGTTATGATAAAAAAGCGAATGGCTTATTGGTTAACTGTGGAGCAGAAAGTTTAAGTTTCTTGCCGCGGATACTAAAAATTGTAAAGCAGGTATTTGATGTTGAAGCGAATGCAGCGGCTATTTTAGCCCACCTAAAATCCAGCGCTGAATTTCACCCACAAATAATTGAACGTGAACAGCAAGGGGTGAACGATTTACGCTTACCCGCAGCATTCGATCCTTTTGAAGCGGCGATGCGAGCCATTGTGGGGCAGCAAGTTAGCGTGAAGGCGGCCTGTACATTATTAACCCGCATTACTCAGCGCTGTGGTAAACCTGTTGTTGAAAACTCTTGGGGGCTGCAACAAGCATTGCCCAATGCCGAAGGTATTTTAGCCAATAATCTAGACGGTTTAGGGTTAACCCAAGCAAGAATAAACAGTTTAAAAGCGATGGCGTTATTATGCAGTGAAGAGCCTGAGATTTTCAGCCAGGACTATGATCGAGAGTCGCGTCGAGAAAAACTCTTGGCGATGAAAGGCATTGGGCCTTGGACGGTTAGCTATTTAGAAATGCGCGCCTTTGGGCAGCCGGATGCGTTTCCCGCAGGAGACTTAGGGGTTCGTATTGCATTAGAAAAACAAGGTATTCGCCCTAGTGAAAAGCAAGTGCGCGAAATATCTAAACCTTGGGCTCCCTGGCGTGCTTATGCCACGGTTTTACTTTGGCAAAGGTTAGTTTGAGGAGATGACTATAATGAAAAATGACTATGCATACCGATTAGTTGTTGAAAGCCCTTTGGGGGCAATGTTGATTCAAGGCTCTGAAAAAAAGATACAGTACTTGAAATTTGTCGATGCTGAAACCGATGCTGATATAGATGGTATTGGACAAGCTGATTGGTTTGCTTCATGTACTGAACAATTACAGCAGTATTTTAGGGGGGAACGTACGGATTTTAATTTGCCCATTGATCCTCAGGGAACAGACTTTCAACAGCGAGTCTGGCACGCCCTGATTGATATAAAACAAGGAGAAGTCGCGAGTTATCAACAGATTGCAATCGCCATCGGTAATGAAAAATCTGTACGAGCTGTCGCGAGTGCTAATGCGCGTAACCCTATTTGGTTATTGATTCCTTGCCATCGTATTATCGGTGGTGATTGTGCATTAAGAGGTTATGCTGGTGGAATTGAGCGTAAGGCTAGATTGCTGGCTTTAGAAGGTTTTGATTTTAATATCGACCATCTCGGTTTAAGTAATGCCAAAACAAAACTCATTTTAGAATCAATTGATTAATAAATTATGCAAACCAAATCCTTTCGCATTGACCGTTATATAAGTAAACATTTATCGATAAATCGTCGTGATATTAAACTCATGCTGGCCCAAGGGCGGATCGTGATTAATGGCGATATTATTCGTGACGTGACAACGGTTGTGGAAGAGTTTGATCATGTTGTACTGGATGGTGAAGTACTTCAGAATAAACAAGCACTTTATATTATGTTACATAAGCCTGTGGGAGTGGTGAGTGCGACCAAAGACGAGATTCATAAGACGGTAATTGATTTACTAGCGTCTAATATGGGCTCTTCTCCGTTAGATACTTCATCACTACATATTGTCGGTCGCTTAGATTTGAATACTTCGGGATTATTACTGTTAACCAATGATAGCCGCTGGTCACGTCGTTTAATGGCCCCAGAAGAAAAAGTGAGTAAGGTCTATCAAGTCGGTTTAGAAAATGAAATAACCGATGAATATATTTCTGCGTTTGCCGAAGGAATGTATTTTCAATTTGAGGATATAACCACCCAGCCTGCGCAACTGAAGATTTTGTCCCCTAGGGTTGCTGAAGTTATTTTACAAGAGGGGAAGTATCACCAAATTAAGCGTATGTTTGGGCGTTTTAGAAATCCGGTTATAACGCTGCACCGTAGTGCTATTGGGAATTTGATCTTGGATAAAACGTTGCGAGCGGGGGAGAGTCGAGCGCTCACCTCAGAAGAGGTGAGTTCAATTTTTTAATTTCGTAAAATTAAAAGCGGTAGCCAATGGCACCAATGTATTCATCAAAATAAAACGTTTGTGACGCTTTACCACCTTGTTTAGTGGTTAAGATATCATCCATATCGGTATAGCCAAATTTAGCAATACCACGGAAAAACCAATTATGATAGAAGGTAAATTCAAAACCGCCTTTTATCGACGTTGCATAACCGGCGACATGAAATTCATCATTTCGTTCGTAACCCAGCATTTTGACGTTGGTTTTAGGATACATGAAACCAATGCCAGCCCCAGCCAATAAAGCAAAATCAAAATCTTTGCCGTGGTTCCATAAGGAGTGAAAATATTCGGTTTCAACAGAGATCATATTCAAACCATCGGTATGCTCGAAGTTCATGAAGTCACCATTGATCTGCTTATCTTCTTTTTCTGGGTTTGTTTTCTCAAACCCTGGAGCGCTAATTGTCCCAGACATCTCGACAATCTGTCCTTGTTCAACGACATACTTCATATGGTCGAAACCTAGGGATATGGCCCAATCATCGGCAATAAAATAACCCACACGGTAATTATACTGTGGAATAGTAATGGCCGCAGGGTTCAGGTAACGATCAAATATTGAGCTGACGGTTACTTTGTTTTGACGATCTTTGGCTGAAGTTTTATGCAAGGTAAAGTCATGGTCTTCACCTTTGAATGAGATGTTGCTATCTGAATACTGTGAGCGATTCCAACCCCAATAACCATACCACTGGCCTTGTTGACGGATGTTTTCTTTGACTTCTGAAGCACTTGCATTGCTCATTAATGAGAACAAGCAGGCGAAGATAACAATGGCTTTCAATTCTATAACCTGTGGCATACGATTTAATGGCGCGCATGCTAACAGGTTGAACAAGGTTAATGAATAAACGATGGTTAATTAACTGGGATTTGGTTAAAACAGACTGTTTCAAATAAACCCATAAAGCATATGGAATTTAAATGGGGATTAGAAATCTCCCCATAGATACTGGAATAAACTGAGCGCCGCTAGTGCTGCGGTCTCTGTTCTTAGGATGCGTGGACCTAAAGTTAAACCGGTAAAACCTTGCTGAGTACACAGTTCGACTTCCTCATCGGTGATTCCCCCTTCTGGACCGACTAGCAAGGCAACGGACGTTGGAGTTTGAAGATCGGCTAACGGTTTTTGATCGCGAGTATGCAATACCAGTTTGGTATCACTTTCGACCTGACTGGCCCATTCGTGATACGTCATAGCAGGGTGAATGGTAGGGATATGATTACGGCCACTTTGTTCGCAGGCTGATATGGCAACCTTCTTCCAATGCTCCATCTTCTTTTCTAAGCGTTCGCCCTTCAGCCGTACATCACAACGCTCGCTCCACAAGGGAGTGATATCGGTAATGCCAAGTTCGGTCGCTTTTTGGATGGTGAAATCCATGCGATCACCTTTGGATACGACTTGACCTAAATGAAGCGGAAAGCTGACTTTAGAATCATTGGAAAGAATTTCAGTAATTTCGACCTGAGCATTCTTCTTTCCCGCGATTGTAATGGTTGCCAAATACTCACAGCCATCGCCATTAAATAGACGTATTTCAGCCCCTTCTTTTAGCCTTAATACTTTGACTAGGTGCGTACTGGCTTGAGCTTCAAGATCTAGCTTGCTGTTTAGTATTAGCGTTTCAGGGGTGTAGATGCGTGGTCGAGTCGCCATAAAGTTTAATTCGCTAGGTCGGTCGTTTAATTATTAGCAATTATAAAACGATAAGGCGATCAAGCATAAGAAAAATAAAGATTAACAATAAATAAAGTATCGAGTAGCGAAATGTTTGCTGTGCTCGCTTGGTATTTTGTTCTATGAATAAGCGAATCGCTAGATATATAAAGCCCATATTGCATAACACGCTACCGACTAGGTAAAGCAGATTGCTGAAGTTTAATAAATAAGGCAGCAATGTGACCAAGCTTAATAACAAGGTATATAGCAACATTTGTAAGCTGGTGAATTCTTTACCATGGGTTACGCTTAACATGGGGACTTTTGCTTTGGCATATTCTTGTTGGCGATAATAGGCGAGCGCCCAGAAGTGAGGAGGGGTCCAAGTAAATATTATAAGGACTAAGACCCAAGCAAGAGGGTGCGTTTCTCCTGTCATAGCGACCCAGCCTAATAACGGTGGCATGGCGCCAGCAAGACCACCGATGGTGATATTTTGAGGTGTGCGTGGTTTCAGCCAGTGGCTATAAATGAGCGCGTATCCGACCATAGAAGCCAGAGATAAGACTGCGGTTAATGGATTTACCAACAACCACAATAGACTAAAGCCGAGAATACAAAGTATCGATGCGAAAGTATAAACCTGTGATAGCGACAGGGTGTTTTTAACCAGAGGGCGATGGCGAGTTCGTGCCATCGCCTTATCTCGTCCTTGATCAATGCCGTGATTAAACGCCGCCCCCGAGGCGGCTAGCAGAGCGATGCCGATCAACGCGAGTATGAGAGGGATAATAGCGGGGCGCATGTCGGTTGCTAAGCAGGCCCCAACAAAGACGGTAACGAGCATCAATAAAATAACATTGACCTTACACAGCGCGAGAAAATCTTTGATCGTTTTTCGGCTGGCTATTAGTTTTTTGCTATAGCTTTCAACGAGGACAGAATTATTCATAGCGTGACTCCAAAGCGTTATCCGCTAGAGAAAAATAGATATACCACAAGCTTAGCCACACAAGTGCTGCGCCGGTATTATGTAATAGCGCCAGTGGCAAAGGTAATAATAAGTAGACATTAGCGATGCCGATGGCGACTTGTATTGCCAGGGGAATGGCGAGAATAACCGCCAGTTTTTTATGCTGTTGAAGGTAGAGTTGATAGCCCAAAAATAATGCCGCTAAAATCAAAAAACAGGCCGTTAGGCGGTGTAAGATTTGTATTGCCATGCGATCGGCCATGGGTAATAAGCCACCCAGATATTCTTGTGCATTTACCATTGGCGCGTGAAAAGGCCCATTGACCGTTTCGGGCCACCACTGGTTTTGACATTGTGGCAGGTCAGGGCACGCAAGCCCTGCATAATGGGAGCTAGTCCAGCCGCCGAGCCCCATTTGCAGCAAGGTAATCAATATGACTGTGATCAAGGGGATTTGAAGTGACTTGGGGATGGAGAAAGAGGGGCTGGTGAAGGTAGGGATGGCGAAAGTGGGAAGTCGTCTTGATTGTATCTGTTTCAGTTGTGCTGTTTTTAATTGCCAATAACACAGTGCAAGCATCACCATTCCCCCTAATAAATGAAGGGTAACGACAGGAGGCCAAATTCTAAGGGTGACGGTTAGCATGCCAAAAATACCTTGCACTATGACCCAAGCTAACGCGATAAAGCTGATGCTTCGTAATGCAATATCGTCTTTTTTAATAGCGATAAATATGGCAAGGATAAATAAGCTTAACCCTAAGCTGGTCGCGGCAAAGCGATGAATCATTTCTGACCACGCTTTAATTTGTTCGACTGGGAAATCAGGGTGTGCTTGATTGGCGAGTTGAATATTTTCACTGCTTTGCGGAGGAAGAATTTGGCCATAACAGCCAGGCCAATCAGGACAGCCAAGTCCTGCATCCAATAACCGAGTTAATGCCCCTAGAGTAATAACGATCAAAGTTATCAGAAGGTTTGCTTTAGCCCACAGTATCATGATTAATTCCTTTTTAAAAAGTCTGGCAGCATTAACGGACTTTTAGCCAACGGTTAAATTATTGCTTTGATAAAATCACTTTTGGTTACTGCGAATGAGGTGTTTTAAATCTTTATATAACGGCTTGCCGACATCCTTTTGATCGTATGCGAGTAATAACTTCCCGTTGGGTAAAGTAATATAGGTTTTATCCTTGGGGATATGTGTCGAGCTGATGATATCGACTTGATCTTGACGTTTTCCTAATGCAATTTTAATATTTTTCAATTTATTTAACGCATCACTATTATCAGCATGAGTGACCAGGTGCCATATATCATGTTTTATATTTTTATCAGTATCTTGTTGTATGAAAACTGATTCAGTGAGGAAAGTACCGTACTGTTTTTGGTTTAATAAGTGCGAGAAGTTCTCATGACTTAATAGCCCTGCAATGAGGAATGGGGAAAATGTCGTCGCTAAAATTAATAATAAGACTTTATTGTTTTTCATCATATTCCTTTATCCCGCTGAAAAATCCAACCATTAAAGCTGCGATGGCAATGAGCAACCATTGCAATGCATAGCCAAGGTGTTTGTGTTTATTTAAATAAGGAGAAGATTGAAAGATATCAATCAACTTGCCTTTACCTGCGACGAGCTTCCAATAACCTGGTTCAATGTTCTGTTGTGAAGCCAATTGGAAGCGTTCTATATCAATCTTCTGAATTCTCTTTGGCCACTCAAGCCCTTTAGGGCTAGGCCAGTGATCACTGGTCCATACAACCGGTGTGCTTAAGGGGATATTCGTTATAGAAATGGTTTGCAGGCCGGTAACGAGTTTTGGGCTAGGAATATCCGTGCGAATAATGGGTGCTGGGAGCCAGCCTAGGTTAATCAACATGCTATTTAAGCTATTGGCGGGTTTAAATAAGCCCAGATGATAATAACCAACCTTGCCCTTGTGAGTTCGATTGTCTAATAAAAAGTGAGCCTTTAACCAGTGCCCCGTTAGTGTTATTTGCCCCTGCTTTTGTCTACTTTCACTTTCTAATTGAGCGACCTCTGCTAGCCGACTTTCTTCGGCCCTTTGCCACTGCCAAAGAGCCAATAAGCTGCACAATATGAAGATACTGACAAATATTAGGCTTTGCGCCAGTTCCAATTTTAAGTAATAACGTCTACCGTAAAAGGAGAAGGGTTTAATTATCATACTGAGTGCGAGTATCGTGTGTTATGGCAATATCTGTGGTTATTCTCATACTCCTAATTTGTATGTCCTTAGGGCTAGCACTTAGGTATTTAGTATTCAAAAAAGCAAACTCTGTGCAGGTCGTTAATTTACTAACTCTGCGTGTAATTTTTACCATCATACTTTTACTCCTGTGCTATCTACATCTATCGTCATGACTTGAAGTTATTTTTAAAGCACGTAAACAAATAAAAACAAGAATAACCAAATGACGTCAACGAAGTGCCAGTACCAAGCAGCCGCTTCAAAGGCAAATAGATGATCTGAATCCGGATTATCGATATGACTTTCGCTATCAACTTTATCAAAGTGACCCTTCGTCATGCGTAGGAAAATAACCAATAGCATGATGCTTCCGATGGTGACGTGGGCACCATGAAATCCTGTTAGCATAAAAAAGGTTGAACCGTAGATACCCGCATTCAAGGTTAATCCTAAATCCTGATAGGCATGAATGTATTCGTAAATTTGAACGCACAAGAAAGTGAAACCCAAGAAGAATGTGAGCGCGAGCCAAGTTTTGGCGGCAGCCATCTTGTTAGCTTTTAATTTATGATGGCTAATGGTGATGAAAATACTGGATGTGACCAATAAGAGGGTATTGAAAAAGGGAAGTTTCCAAGCTTCTATAACACCGCTAGGAGCAGGGTATTTTTCAGGGTCTGGAGTATTGAGTAGTGGCCAAGTTGAACTAAATTCGGGCCATAAAAGGGCGGTACTGGCTTTACCCCCTTCGCCATCTAACCAAGGCAGTGCCAATGTTCTTACGTAGAATAAGGCGCCAAAAAAAGCTGCAAAAAACATAAATTCCGAAAAAATAAACCACAGCATGCCAAGACGAAAACTGCGATTTAGTTGATCGCTATATAACCCTTGCTGGCTTTCTTGAATGACGTTTTGGAACCAACCAAACATCATGTAGGCCATTAGGCAGGATGAAAGAATAAAGAAGATGGAGGCGGTATCGCTGCCGGTAATCATTAGCGCAGTGGATAAAACCATTAAGAAAACAGCAACCGCACCTATGATGGGCCACTTGCTTTGTGCAGGAACATAATAATTATCAGCGGACATAATGCTTTCCTATTGGCTCAAGTGCTATATTTTCGCTTGGGCATAAATGCGATAAGCGAGTGTGAGTTTGCTGTATTCTTTCGGGATGTCGTTTCTAAGTTGAAATATCAAGGGCATCTCAACCTGTTCACCTGCTTGTAATACCTGTTTTTCAAAACAGAAACATTCCGTTTTAATCAAATAATCTGCTGCAAGTCCTGGGCTAATGCTAGGGATGGAGGTGAATACCATCTCTTGGTCCGTTGGATTTTGTAAGGTGAAATGTGTTTTATATTGTTTGCCGGTTTGAACATCGAGCTGTGATGAGGCCGGTAAAAATTTCCAGACATCCTGTTGATCGCTGGCGGCGGTAAATTGAAGTATGACGTTATGAGGTTCTATTTGTAGTCCTGAGCTGGTTGATTCTAATCCAGCAACTTGGCTGGGTTGTTGTTGACTAGATTGTTGTTGGTTAGCTGTTTGCTGAGAGACAAGATCAAACTTCCCATTCAAGCCGGTAATATCACAAAATACGTCGTACAGCGGAATTAATAGAAAACCAAAGCCGAACATTAGGCAGGGAAAAAGCACCAGTTTTAACATAAAACTGGATTTATAACTTTTACCTGTGGATGCTTTGGTTGAATGATTCATTCAGCTTCCTACTTAATAACCGGCGGGGTTTGAAAGGTGTGGTAAGGCGCGGGTGAATCAACAGTCCACTCCAATCCCTCAGCGCTTTCCCATACCTCGGGTGAAGCTGGGCAGCCACGCTGACGCATGCATTGCACAATGTTATAAACAAAGATGAGCTGGCTTAAGCCAAAGAGAAATGCACCGATGGACGCGACCATATTAAAATCGGCGAACTGTAAGGCGTAATCAGGAATGCGACGTGGCATACCCGCCAAGCCAATAAAATGCATGGGGAAGAAGGTGAGGTTTACGCCGATAAAGGACATCCAAAAATGGAATTTTCCCATGGCTTCGTTATACATGACTCCAGTCCATTTAGGGATCCAGAAATAAACCCCTGCAATAATCGAAAATAATGCACCGGGAACGAGTACGTAATGAAAATGAGCAACGACAAAGTAGGTATCGTGGTATTGAAAATCAGCCGGCGCGATGGCTAACATCAGTCCGGATAATCCACCGATGGTGAAGAGAACCACAAAGGCGATTGAAAATAGCATGGGGGTTTCAAATGTCATGCTGCCACGAAACATAGTCGCAATCCAATTGAATACTTTTACCCCAGTCGGTACGGCGATCAGCATGGTGGAATACATAAAGAACAGTTCACCGACTAATGGCATTCCGACCGTAAACATGTGGTGAGCCCATACGATAAAAGAGAGCACCGCAATAGAGCTGGTAGCGATGACCATAGAGTGGTAGCCGAATAGCGGTTTACGGGCAAACGTTGGAATAATATGAGAGACGATACCAAAGGCCGGTAAAATCATTATGTAAACTTCGGGATGACCAAAGAACCAGAAAATATGCTGGAACATAACAGGATCACCACCGCCGGCGGCGTCAAAAAATGAAGTGCCAAAGTGAATGTCCATTAGCATCATGGTAACGACGCCTGCGAGTACCGGCATCACCGCTAATAATAAAAAGGCGGTGATCAACCAGGTCCAGACAAACATCGGCATTTTCATATAGTTCATGCCCGGCGCCCGCATATTCATAATGGTGGCGATCACGTTCACCGCTCCCATCACTGAGGATATCCCCATTATGTGCACTGAGAATATAAAGAAGGTAACTGAAGGTGGTGCATAGGTTGTGGATAGAGGTGCATAGAAGGTCCAGCCAAAATTGGGTGCGCCCCCTTCCATAAATAAAGTTGATAACACCATTGAGAATGCAAAAGGCAGTAACCAGAAACTCCAATTATTAATACGGGGTAATGCCATGTCGGGGGCGCCGACCATCATGGGAATGAGCCAGTTGGCCATGCCGACAAACGCGGGCATAATGGCGCCAAAAACCATGATGACACCATGCAATGTTGTCATCTGATTAAAAAAATCAGGTTGCATTAATTGTAAGCCAGGCTGAAATAACTCACTGCGAATTAACAGAGCCATCGTGCCGCCCACTAGGAGCATGATCAGGCTAAAGATGAGATACATACTGCCAATATCTTTATGATTGGTGGTATATAACCAGCGTTTAATTCCTGTGGCAGGGGCTGCGGAATGTGTCATAGATTATTGTCCCTGTGCTTGTTTGAAGCTGACAATCTCAGCGCCTTGGATACTATCGCCTTTATTATTGCCCCAAGCATTTCGCTCATAGGTAATAATGGCGGCTATTTCGGTTGGAGTAAGTTGTTCTCCAAACGCTGCCATCGCTGTTTCTGGCTGGCCGTTTACAACAATGTCGATATGCTTTTCCATATCCCCTAAAGCGATGGGGCTGTCTTTCAACGCTGGGAATACTGGGGGAATACCTAAACCTGATACTTGGTGGCAGGCCGCACAGTTTTTATCGTAGCTGGCTTTACCTTGGGCCATCAGTTGCTCCATGGTGAGCTCTTCAACTTTATTTGCATTTAGTTGCTTAGATTTTTGTTCCTTGACCCATGCTTGGTAATCTTCAGCAGATACTGCTTTAACAACGATGGGCATGTAACCGTGACCTTGGCCGCAGAGCTCGGCGCACTGACCTCGGTAGGTCCCGACTTTTTCGACCTTAGTCCAAGACTCATTGATAAAGCCTGGGATAGCATCTTTTTTAACCGCCAGTTCTGGCACCCACCAAGAGTGAATGACGTCTTGAGCGGTAAATAGAAAACGCACTTTTTTATTAATCGGTATAACAACTGCGTTATCGACTTCTAATAAATAATTTTCTGATTTAGTTTCTAGTCCTATCATTTGATCTTGGCTAGTGGTCAATGTAGAGAAAAAATCGATGCCTTGTTCTTGTTCGGATAAATACTCATAACGCCACTTCCATTGATAGCCGGTTACCTTGATGTCTATATCTGAGGTTTCAGTATCGTACATGGCCATGAGCGTTTGTGTGGCGGGGATGGCCATGACAACAAGAATGATGAGTGGAATGGTGGTCCAGATGATTTCTACGACAGTACTTTCATGGAAGGGCTTTGCGGTGGCGCCTAAAGATTTTCTATGGCGAATGATGGAGTAGAGCATGATGCCAAATACGACGATGGCAATGGCGACACAGACGTAAAAAATGGTCATGTGTAGACCATGGATTTCACGGCCTATGGCAGTTGCACTTTTGGTCATGTTCAGTTCCCAAGCACTATGGGTACTCACGCTGATACAGGCCAATACGGTTAACTGTATAATGCGGGTCACAATTTCCATGTCCTATCCCTTATCAATGGTTAGATTGATTCGCTTACTGACAACGGACTAGTAGCTGATGATTTTTATAACGGGTATTTATTAACTTTAGGTGTGAAATGAGAAAGGGGGAGGGAATTGTTGGTTTATATACTAATTATTTATAATTAGGAGTAAAAATAGTGATAATTACCTATAAAAAATACGGAGTTGTATTCCTAAATTATTATTCTAATGTTAAAATGCGACTTGAATCACATTGATGTGATCGTAGTACTTTAAAATTTAAGGAAGAGTAATGAAAAATAAGGAAGTTGTTGAAGAACTGTATCGCTGTTTTCGCCAACAGGACGTTGAGTGTTTTAAGCAGTTATGTTCCCCCTCTATTATCTGGCAACAGAATCAAGGCTTTCCAGGTGAAGGCACTCATCAAGGTCCAGCCGCGGTACTCAATAAAGTTTATAAAGCATTCAATCTTGAATGGTCACGCTGGCGTTTTGTGATTGAGCGCATTCTTGATGCCGATGGGGATGTTGTGGTTTTGGGCTATTTTAGTGGTAATAAGCGTGAGACTAATGAGCGCTTTAAATTAGCGGCATCTCATATTTATAGCTTCAATGCTGGCAAGGTTGTTAAGTTTCAGCAGTTCACTGATGAATTGAAAATATTAGCATCTAAGGATGTAATAGAAACGGCTTAAACCCTAGAGATTAGTTACAAAAAAGGAGACGTTATGTCTCCTTTTTTGATTCTGCTAAAGTCTTTAAGTATTGTACTAGCTAATATTTTGAGCGGTTAGCTGAATCTTTTTCACCATCGCCGTTAAGCCATTACCGCGGGTTGGGCTTAAATGTTTTACCAAATCGACTTGAGCAAAAAAGCTATCAATATCAAAACTCAATATGTCAGCAGGGGTTTTGTTATTGTAGGCACTGAGTACCATCGCTAATAAACCACGCACGATATGGGCATCGGAATCGACTTCAAAGAACAACTTACCATCGATGGCTTTAGAATCTATCCAAACTTGGCTTTGACAGCCGCGTAATAAAAATTCTTCTGTTTTCTTACTATCATCAATGGCGGGCAACTGCTTTCCCAGATCGATAATGTATTTGTAGCGCTCTTCCCAGTCATCAAAGAAACCTAGGGTATCTAAAATTTCTTCTGGGGTTATCTCGGTGCCAAATGGGCTTTGGGTAATATCAGTCATCTTTTTTCCAAATTGCCTGTCATTAGTCTTACAAGCTTTGTACAAATTGTTTGATTCGTTGTGCGGCTTCAATGCACTCTTCTACGCTCGCAACCAGCGCCATGCGTACACGGTTTTTACCTGGGTTGATACCATCGATGGTGCGAGATAAATAAGAACCAGGAAGTACCGTGACATGCTGTTGTTCGAATAGCTGTTGCGCAAATTGTTCTTCATCGATTGCCGTTTTGGCCCAGAGGTAGAAGCTCGCATCGGTTTGCTCAACTTCAATTTTACCGGCTAGGCTTGGATCATTTAAAATTTCCAAAACGGCATTAAATTTGAGGGTATATTGCTGGCGGTTATCTTCAACGTGCTCTTCATCGCTCCATGCGACGATACTGGCCAGCTGAGTCTGAATCGGCATGGCACAGCCATGGTATGTGCGATACAGCAAGAAAGGTTGTAGCACCTTAGCATCACCGGCAACAAAGCCCGAGCGAAGTCCTGGCAGGTTTGAGCGCTTTGATAATGAGTGGAAAACCACGCAGCGGGCATAGTCATGACGACCTATAGATTCGCAAGCTTGTAACAAGCCTATCGGCGCCGCTTTACCTTCGACATAGATTTCGGAATAACACTCGTCAGACGCGATGATAAAATCATGCTGGTCGGCCAATGCAATTAATTTTGTGAGTATTGCTAAATCCAGTACGGCACCGGTTGGATTACCGGGGGAGCAGAGGAACAGTAGTTGGCATTTCTGCCAGACATCATCGTTAACTGCATCAAAATCAGGGTTGAAACCATTCTCTTCTAAACAAGGTAAGAAGTGAGGCTCAGCGCCAGCAAGATAGGCAGCACCTTCATAGATTTGATAAAACGGATTGGGGCTAACGACCAAGCCGTCTTTGCTACGATCGATAACCGCTTGAGTGAAAGCAAAAATGGCTTCACGAGTTCCATTTACAGGAACGACTTGTTGTTCGCTACTCATATGGGTTAAACCAAAGCGTTGCTTTATCCAATGGGCAATGGCTTTACGCAGTTCAGGAATGCCCTTAGTCGTTGGGTAATTTTCTACTCGTGAAATGTTATCTTTTAGGCACTGGGTAACAAATTTTGGCGCGGGATGTTTAGGTTCGCCAATAGATAGTGCAATATGGTGTAAGTTCTCATTAGGGCTAACTTGCGCTTTTAATGCTGTCAGCTTTTCAAAAGGATATGGCTGTAGCTTTTGTAAATCTGGATTCATGGGGCGACCCTAATTCTTTGCAAAATATAGTAAAAAACGCGCCATTATACCTGATATTAATCAGCTTTCAGCTATCACGTGATTCAAGGGATTGGTTAAGCTGTTATTATATTCAAAAAATTAATACTCAAGGAGTTATCTTGCACAGAGTTTTCGCAAGAATAGGGCTATTAATCGTCTTGGCAATTGGACTTTCTAGCCAAGCAATCGCCCATTTTCACTTAGTTGATCAAGCTGATGGTCTCTTTGACTTTAGCCAATGGCAGTCAGGAGCGGGTGTCGTAAGACTTGATGGTCGTTGGGGCATTAAATGGCAGCAACAACTAGCGCCCAATGATTGGGAGAGCGTTACGCCGCCTTGGATAGAACTGCCTTCGACCTGGGATCAACCCTCTGCTCTTGAGTCGGTAAAGTCAGGCCAAGGGTTTGCAACCTTTACCGCTAAACTTATTAACTTACCCAATAATGTGCGCTGGAGCCTGTTAATTCCTGAGCAATCAACGGCATTTCGATTATTTGTCAATGATGATCTTGTCGCTGAAGGTGGTATCGCAGGAGTCAGTCCCGCAAGCTCAGCAGCCTACTCAGGTAATCAATTTATAGAGTTGGGTTTTTTGCCAGCTGAAACGAAATTAACCTGGCATGTCACTAACTTCCATCATGATAGTGGAGGCCCTTGGCAATCGTTGATATTGGGGCCCTATGAAGAGCTAGGGAAGCACTATTTTCTCAATACCTTTGATCAAGCAATCGTAGTTACTTTGGCTCTATTAGCCAGCCTATTTTTGATGATTCAGTATTTTATTGATCGTGGGGATAAAGCATCGGGACTTTTAGCACTATTTGCCTTCATTGTTGCTTTGAGAATTGGTATTACGGATAACCAGTCGATTTATCTGGTTTTAGGGCAATTGCCTTGGCAGCTGCACGTCCGCCTTTTATATCTCACCATGCTGATCTCAGCGCCTATCATACTATTCTGGCAGCACTATATGTTTCCAGTAGAGCTTAGTAAGAAGTTAGCTCGAAATATTGCCTATGGTTTTGTGCCTGCTGTTGCCTGTGTTGTATTTTTACCTTCGCTTTGGTTTACGACATTACTTATGCTCTTTCAATCCATGTTATTGGCTGCAATTGCAATTTATTGCTGGAGTCTATTGAAAGTAATAAGGCATAAGAGACAAGGCGCTATGTATATAGTGATTGGCGCGACGGCATTATTAATTACCATCTTGCATGATATTAGTGTTTATTCTCAGTGGATTGATAATAGCCGCTTGTGGATTACCTATGGTTTACTCGCCTTCTTATTTTCATTAGGGGTGAATGTTTTATTTTTACGAGCTAAGCAAAAACGTCAAGTCGTGAGTTTAAGTGAGCAGTTAATGGTTGCGAATAAACAGTTAGAAGCTCGGGTAGCGCAGCGAACGGTTGAGTTGGCGGAAAAGGCTGATGCATTAGAAGAAGCGAATGATAAGTTACAGGTATTAGCTAATATTGATGGCTTAACCGGAGTTTTAAATCGACGCGCTTTTGTTGAGCAGTTAGAAATGTTGGCGCGGGCTAAGCCGAAAGTTGCCTTATTGATGATCGACATCGATCACTTTAAGCATGTTAATGATAATTATGGTCATGTGGTTGGCGATCAGGTATTAAAACGCCTTTCTTCTGTATTAATGGATATTAAGCGAGAGAATGATCGAGTAGGACGTTTTGGTGGTGAGGAGTTTATGATCTTGCTGCAGGATATTTCGGAGAACGGACTAGACTCTTATTGTCGTCGATTATTAAAAGAGATCCATGATATCGACTTTAGTGATATTGCGCCTATTGAAGGTATTACAATCAGCTTAGGCACAACAGCGGCAATTATGTCGGTTAAGAATATAGATCAGTTGATTCAACAAGCGGATGAGGCGATGTATTACGTTAAAAATCATGGGCGTAATAATTTTAAGCATTTTTCAACGCTTTAAGCTGAATCTTTTTAAGCTCAACCCTTTATTGTAAGAGGTGATTATGGACGAATTTATGCAGCTCGCCATCGCAGAAGCCAAGCAGGGTTTAGCCGAAGGCGGCTTACCCATTGGTTCTGTCTTAGTGCATAACGGCAAAGTGCTTGGTCAGGGGCATAATCGTCGCATTCAGCAAGGTAGCACCATTTTACACGGTGAAATGGATGCCTTGGAAAATGCAGGCCGATTACCTGCATCTATTTATAAAGAGTCAGTACTTTACACAACGCTTTCTCCTTGCGCTATGTGCTCAGGAACCATATTGCTCTACGGTATTCCCAAGGTTGTTATTGCGGAAAATAAAAATTTCTTGGGGGAGGAAGCTTTATTATCCTCTCGTGGGGTAGAGCTTGAGCTGCTAAATGATGAAACCTGTATCACTATGATGGGGGATTTTATCGAGCAAAACCCAACACTGTGGAATGAAGATATTGGTGAGGAATGCTAATTAAAGGTCTTATTTTATAAGACTGTTTGTGTCTATTGGTTTATTTGTTTATTGATTGGAGTTATCAAAAGAAGAACTGCCACGCATTTTCCCAACGAAAGTATGAGGATGTAGCAATAAGGATTAAAAACAGAGTATTTAAGCTTAAAACAACATAACCGCTTGTTTGATGAATATCTGTTCAGCGCCTAATGTAAGAGTTAACCCTTGTTAACTCGGTAATGAAAATGGCCAAGTTTAGTGATCCATTCCCTCGCTTAATTCACGAATGCGCCCGTGACATTGGTTTATCGATTTTGGTGGGGCTGGGTTTGATAATGGCCTCAGTTGCTAGTGCCGCTTCCATTAATCCTACCTTGAAATTTCAGCAGGACCCTCAGCATGTGGAATATAACGATCTAGCCCATGTGATTTTGAAAGAGGCTTATCGCCGTATAGGGCATCCAATAGCAAAAGATCGCTTGGACACGAAGCGCGGCTTAACTAATACAGCCTTGGATGATGGTATTTTAATCTCACCTGTTCGCTCAGCTTTGCAAGACGATTATATTCGTATCCCTATTGCGATTGTTAAGCTCAAAGTTTTTGCTTATGTACATAAAAGCCATGAGCATACTCGCTATGAATTTGGCCTATTGGGAAATCGAGTTTCTATTGTAAAAGGGATGCCCATGATCAAAAACAACATGATGGGGATGGTTGCTACTCAGATGAACAGTGTTAATAACTCCTTAAAATCTATTTTGAGGAATCAAGCGGATCTGGTTTTATTACCGGAGTTTTGTGCTTTGAGCCGAAGCAAAAAGCATCTGCGTGAGCAAGTAATTGCCTTGCAGCCTGCTGTTTTTGAAGTACCTATGTATCATTATATTAGTAAGAAAAACGAGCACCTAGTTGAGTCGCTAAAACGCAGTCTCAATGGCATGAAAAAGAAACAGCTCATTACTCAAGTTACCCAAAGTTTTAAGCATGTTATCGAGGCCGACGCTGAAGCTTGAGGTTCGTTAATCTTTATTACGGCTACGCTCAGCTGGTACATAAAGTTGAGCCATTAGGTAATCACGAAAATCTTGAGTATAAGGCTGTGCGTCTACTGCAACTTGCATGCAGCCAAGCCAAGCATCGCGCTCAGCGGGGCCGATTGCTAAGTGACGGTGAGCAACGGGAATTCGAATTGGACCATACTTCTCACTGAATAACTTAGGACCTCCTAGCCAGCCCGTAAGAAATCGAGTTAATTTATCACGGGACTCGTCTAAGTTGTTACTGTGCATATCTCGAATGGTTTGAGCTTCAGGAAGGGTATCCATTGCGTCATAAAAAGCATCAACTAACTGCTTAATACCATCAAAGCCACCTGCGGCAAGAAAAGATGTATCATCTTGGCCATAGCTATTTGAAGTCATGAAGTGTCCACTAAGTTAAAAGGTCGAAGTACTTAGTGGAATATTATCATAAAGAGGCTTCTTCAGGGATTGCCTCTACTGAAGGCTTTTCAGCTGATTCTGACGAAATATCTTCTCTGAGGTCTTTGGCTAGATCGTCATTAGTGTGATCTGAGATCGCCAGTTTTGGTTTTTCACCAACGGGTTTAAGCAGGTGAAAACCAAGTGGAGTGCTCACTGGTCCGGTAAAGGGTTTCTGATCATCATGGATGGCTAACGCATTGATAATCTCAATCGGTAGATCATCTTGTTGATGATAACCAGCAAAGCCGCCTTCGCGAGAGGAAAGGCAAGCGGAGTATTCTCGGGCCAGTTCTGCAAAATCAGCACCGAGCTCTAGTTCTTTCGCTAGATCTTGGGCCAGTAACGGGCTTTTTAACAGTATGTGGTGTAGTGCAATGGTTTGCATGGGCTATCCAAAATCTTCCCTAAAGTCGTATTAAGAATAGCTCAAAATCTAAGGGTAGGCTTATTTTTCTAGCTGTTGATTCGCATAGCTAGCGAGGCATTGGCCGGAAACTATTGAAAGTAAGCAATAAGCGGTAAACCAGTAAAAACCATCATGTAAGCTAGATTGAAGTTCTGCAGTGGCTTGCGCCGTAAAGAATGCCACCAAAATGGCGACAACAAAAACATCCGCCATTGACCACTTACTGATGAGTGCAATTAACTGCCAACGCCAGCGGGCTGGAGATAACCAGGCCCAAATAATCAGTAAGCCTTTGGTGACGGGAATGATGACGCTAAACGTCACGACCATGAAGCCAACTCCGGCATATCCGGCATCTTTAAGACTGTGCACTGTTTGCCAAATACTGCGAGTTTCTTCAAAAATGGTGCTTTTCAGTCCAAACATGCTGATCGAAGCTTTGATCGTCATGATGGGCTCTGTCACTCCGGGATAAAGAAAGAAGAAACTAATGGCGGTGAGCATTAGCCCTAATCTTGGTAACCAGTTTGCCTGTTGCCAAGTATTAGCGGCTAATTGCCAAGGTTTTAATAAAAGTGTGATCATTTAGCTCTCAGGTAACATGACGTTGAGTTCAAGCACGGAAGCGGTGCCTTGCTGCTCAAGGTTTACCTGTACTTGGTCGTCGGCAATGGCGATGTATTTCCGCACGACAGCCAATAACTCTTGCTGCATTTTAGGTAAATAATCAGGGCCACGGCTATTAACGCGATCGTGGGCGACTAGGATTTGTAGGCGCTCTTTAGCAATGCTGGCGGTACTTGTTTGTTCCTTACGGAAGTAGTCCATTAAACTCATGATTAACCTCCGAAAACGCGTTTAAGGAAGCCTTTTTTCGCAGCTTCTAAAAATCTATGGGGGCGGTCTTCACCCAAATAACGGGCGACGGCATCGTCGTAGGCTTGGCCGGCATCACTGATATCATCATGAATAACGGGAACACCTTGGTTAGAGGCTTTTAATACCGCTTGTGATTCAGGAATGACCCCTAATAAAGGTACCGCGAGAATTTCTTCTACGTCTTCTACGGATAGCATTTCGCCGTTGGCAACACGAGCAGGATTATAGCGGGTAAGAAGCAGGTGCTCTTTTACGCGCTTGCCTTGCTCTGCTAAGCGAGACTTACTTTGTAAAATACCCAAAATGCGATCGCTATCGCGAACTGATGAAACTTCTGGATTGGTGACAATGATGGCTTCTTCTGCGAAATACAGCGCCATTTGAGCACCAGTTTCAATGCCTGCAGGTGAATCACATACGATGTAATCGAAATCTTCAGCAAGTTCATTTAATACCGCTTCTACGGCTTCTTTGTCTAAAGCATCTTTATCACGGGTTTGTGACGCAGGCAAAATGTACAAATTATCCAGTCGTTTGTCTTTGATCAAAGCCTGTCTTAAATTGGCTTCTTTATGAATGACATTAACGAAATCATAGACAACACGACGCTCACAACCCATCACTAGATCTAAGTTACGTAAACCTACATCAAAATCGATGACGACTGTTTTCTTTCCCTTTAGAGCTAAACCGGCTGCAAATGCAGCACTGGTGGTGGTTTTACCCACACCTCCTTTACCAGAGGTGATGACAATGATCTTGGCCAAGGTGAATTATCCCTTACATAAAGTTGCAAAATGCAGTATTCATTAAACCGAGTCTATGTTCAAGCGCCCGTTATCAAGTTGAATAAGACTAGCCTGACTGCAATGATCTTCATTGTCTTCGAATAGCTTATATTCCCCAGCTATGGCGACTAATTCCGCCTCTAGGGATTGGCAGCTAATAGTGACATTATCATTGCCTTTAATGCCCGCTAGCGCACGACCTCTTAAGGGGCCGTAAATATGTATGCTGCCGCCCGCAAGAACTTCTGCTCCTGCACTGACTAGGCCAAAGATAATGAGATCGCCTTCGGCACGAAGTTGCTGACCTGAGCGCACGGGGAACTTGTGAATTGTGGTTTTAATTTTCGCTGGTGCCGCGACTACCTTTTCTTCTACGGTTTTATTAACACGGCTTGGTTTTGAATTGTGTTTGCTATTACCTTTGCCAAAATCCGCAAGTTCGAGTTGTTCTAGTAATTCTGTATGGTCTTCTTGAGCGTTTTTAACACCAATGGGAAGCATGCCAAATTCATGGCAAAGGATATGCAAAGACGGCAAGTCAATCTTATCTTCAAGCTCAACAAAGTCGAAAATACAGGGTAAGCGAACAAACATCTTAGGGGCTTGTTCAACCTTGGCTCTTAATTCTTGCTGGATCTGGGCTAAATCATTGCTCTGAATTAGCAGGGTTGTTATTGGATTTAACCCTGCTTTGAGATTAAACGCTGGCATTAGTTGGTTGCTTTTATCTCAAGAGGAAACTGGGTAAAGGTGATGTTTACAAGACCTTCTTTTAATACGCGGCGTAGATTATGGTGATTATCGACTTCAGGGGTCGCTAAGACGTCACGGTAATGTTGACCAAAGCAACAAAGCGCTTGCTCTTGATTAAGCTTTATTAGTTCCGCTAGAGCGAAGACTTTACAGGAGCCTTGGTTCTGCTCGCTGCTATTGGCGACTCCGCCATTATTGAAGGCGCTTGGAGTAAAGTTAAAATGTTGCTCGATGAACGCTAAGGTTGTCTCAAATTGGAAATCAGCTTGGGTTATTTGCTGAAGAAAATCGCTTTTTGCTTGTTCAAACTGTGACATAGTTACAAATCCTTTCAAATTGTTGTAAGGCTAACACCAGAAAACGCAAAGTGTAACTCCCATTGTTTGAAAAAAGCGCTATGTTTATACAGTAGAACTAAAAATAACAAATACAGGGGTATTGAAATGGATAATTTGATGATTTTGTGTGTGATTACCGCTTTAGTGATAGCTGCAAGCTATGTTCTATCAATTAGTTGGCAGGATTTTACTCGCCACCTTGTTCCTAAGAAATTACGGCCTTCAAAAGCGAAGAGTAATCCTTTAAATACTTGATACTGTTCGTATATCCAGTATTATTATTGGATGAGAAAAGTATTACATATCGACTGTGATTGCTTCTTTGCCGCGGTTGAAATGAGGGAGAATCCTCAACTTTGTCGAGTTCCTATTGCGATTGGTGGTCATTCTGAGCGCCGCGGGGTAATTTCGACTTGTAATTACCTTGCCCGTGAATACGGAATTCGTTCTGCAATGGCGACGGCGTTAGCAATAAAACAATGTCCTGATCTCATCTTATTGCCGGGTAACATGGCTTTATATCGCGAAGTTTCACAGCAGGTGATGAATATTATTCGCCGTTTTGGCATCGCTTTTGAACAAGTCTCGGTTGATGAGGCTTATTTAGAACTCAATCCTGATGACTCCGCCATTGAAATTGGCAATCGTATTCGTGCTGAAGTTGAGACTGAGGTCGGCATTACGGTATCGGTGGGTGCTGCACCGAATAAATTTCTCGCTAAAATTGCCAGTGATTGGAATAAACCTAATGGTTTATTTGCCGTTAAGCCCCATCAGGTTGATGCGTTTGTTGAGCAGTTAGAAGTTCGAAAAATCCCGGGGATTGGACCTAAAACAGCCGAACGTTTGGCGTCAAAAGGGATCGTACTCTGTAGTGATGCCCAAGCTTACAGTTTGCTTGAATTGGTGAATCTATTTGGTCGTACCGGAGCTTCATTATTTAAACGCTGCCGTGGTCAGGATGATCGGGCTTTGAGCACCGACAGGGTTCGGAAATCTATCAGTGTTGAGCATACTTTTTCGAAAGACCTTTATTTGGCTGAAGAGTTGGATCAGGAAGCCGAAGTTTTGTGGACGAAGTTTTTACAGCGCACCGAAAAAGCCAATATTGATAGTCGAGGCTTAGCCCCATTTGTTAAAGTTAAATTCAATGATTTCAGCCAAACCACCTTGGCTGATCAATTCCTAGAGCCTAGTTTAGAATCATTTCGTCAGTTATTGCAGCAAGCTCGCTTAAGACAGGACAGGGACGAAATTCAAGGGGTCCGCTTAATCGGTATCGGCGGACGCTGCCCTGATGTGAGTGAGCAGCAACTCGTACTATTTTAATCTCCTTCTATTTAGACGCGCGATAATAGCTAGGAGGCTGACCTGTCCAGCGCTTAAAGGCTTTACGGAAATTAGATGGGTCGTTATAGCCAATCAGAGCTGCTATTTCTTCAATCGGTAAATTTGACGTTTTTAAATACTCAATCGCCATTTCCTTACGCACTTCATCCAGAATTTTCTGATAAGAAGTGCTAACTTCTTGCAAGCTTCGGCTCAAGGTACGAGTACTGGTGGCTAGATGACTCGCGACGGTCTCAATGGGGGGGAAGTGGCCAGGATTGCTTAATAAAATGCGGCGAACTTTAACAACGATGCCTTCTCTTGGCCCCATGCGGGATAATATGTCAGCACATTGGGATTCGGCCATTTTTGCCGTTGCTTCGTCAGCCAGTGTGGTCGGTGTATCTAATAGGCTGCTATCAATAAGAATTTCTGTACGCGGCTGATCCCAATGAATGGGGCAGTTTGGAAAATATTCTTGATACACTTCGAAGTAGTCAGGCTTCGAGCGGTTGATATTGATCGCTTTGGGCATGAGGTCTAAGCCGGTTAAGAATTGGCCAAGACTGATGAAGTTCGTTAAGAATACATCGGATAGCAGGTTATAAATGCTTTCGATGGGGATATGAGAGGTTAAGCGGACAGACGTAATGTCTTCTTGTTCAGAGACTTCGAAGTTGAACGCTGGGTCTATCAGAACGTGATATTTTAATCCTAGATTTAAGGCTTGACGAAGATTGGCGCAACTTAGTATGGCGTAGCCGAGCATACCAAATTGGTTAATATTAATGGCATTACCCAGCTCTAATCCCAGTGTAGGAGCATCATAAAGCTTCAACATGTTATTGGTTAGAATAATGACTTGTTGATAAGTTAAGCGCGCCTTAGGGTCGGAGAAGGCCGCTGGGTCAATTTGGGTATTTTCAAGCAGAGCGTCTTGAGATATGCCTTTTTCTTGCCCCATTCTGACCATGATGGCAGAAATATTGGCAGGTACTAAGGGCTCATTCAAACTCCAGGTTCCTCTAATCACCTAGGCCGATCCTTTTTCTTGTTATAACTTTGAGATAAAGAACGACAGAATGAACGATTTTATGATTTTACACAAGGTTGATACATTTAGGCCATGTTAAGGGCAGCACTGATTATTTATTCTGGAAGGGGAAATGAGATCGACTTAAGAAGCGGCCCCAGTCGAGCACTTGTTTGGAATTATGATTGCTGAGCAGGTTTAATATGATGTCGTTTAAGGCCTGGTCATTCTTTCGGGCAATGAAAAAAACGAGGTCGGAACGGCGCCATTCAAATTCAGCGATTTCACATTCAAACTTCCCTTGCTTGACGAGCTGAAATAACTGATAAGCGAACTCGCGCTTCATTAACAGCATCCAGAATCCAGATCGCACTCGATCAAGCATTCGCCCTTGAACGGACTCTACGTGGATAGTGCAGGCTAGGTTGTGATCCCGCTGCTGTTTTTTGCATTGGGATAATAGGGCTGCAAAGTGACGTGGCTCATCTTCATTGAGGTAATAGTAACGTCCATCCCACTCACGATAACAAATATGAAAAGGTTGTTTGCTTTCCGGGAAGGCGAGGCTGATATTGCGGTTGAATTCATTGTCGGTTTCTTGTGGGATTTGGTTTGCTTGCTCTTTGGCATAAGACAGTAAATCAGGGTAGTCGTCATCACACTGGCTGACTTTTACCCCATGAACCGCGCTGATGGATAAAGAACGTGGGTATTCGTTTTCTACAATCAGTTTCTTAAGTAATTCGGCTAAGGAGTGCCATTGCTGGTGGCTGGTTATTAAGCTTTCTGCCGCGGCTTCATGGACGCTAATTAAACTCAGCCAGCGATGGCAAAGATAGCTTCTTGGATTAATGTCTTCGATATCTGGCAATTCAATTTCTTTAACCGCATGGCGAGCATACCAGCGAGGAAATAGCCGCTGGGCGATTAAATTTAAGAATTGCTCTAGATCAAATCCAGAATCTGCCGTCTTTTCGTTGCTCACTTCGCCTTCCTAGAAATATTTACTAACCTTGTATGTAAGTAAAGCATTCTATGGAGTTTGTTTATGCAACATCCTCAAACCTTACCTTCGCCTCTTAAGATAGCGGCCGAGATTGATGCAGCTTTAGCTGAATCTGGTTTAGCAGGCCCTCAAGTCGAACGAGAGCCTATTCCTTTGTACCTAAGTTTTATCGAAGACATGCTTGATGTTGATGGTGCAAATCGGGTTCACTTAAAGCAAGTCTCACCTCGTGATATCGCCAAGCTTTTGAGTCAATGGGCTCAGAGTCAGGGCCTAACTCAAGCAGGCTTGATTCAAGCACTGGCGGAGCCAAAGCAGGAAGTATTGTTACTCTGTGGTGCTCATGGCACGTTAACGGAGATGAAGCAGCGCAAATTTCTGAATTTTCACCAGCAAATTGTCGATTTTATGCCACTTTTTTTTAGCCTAGTGAAGACAGGCAATAACAAAGGGCTATAAAATCGTATTTTTAATCTTTTATAGGTTTGTCGGTGATGGCTAATATTTATCTTGTCGTAGGTTCTGTCACAGGAACGGCTCTAGGTGTGGCAGAGGTATTGAAGCAGGTAATAGAAGTGGCAGGTCATAGTGTAGTACTTGATGAGCATGCCAGCTTAGCCACATTAAACTCTCAATCTTGGGATGCTGTGCTGATTTGCACTTCGTCGACAGGAAAGGGAGAGATTCCTAATAACCTGATGCCTTTTTATAATGAGTTAGCGAATGGAGCGTCACTCTTGGCGAAGATGAAATTTGGTATTATCGCCTTAGGGAGTAGTTCTTATGCTAATTTTTGTGGTGCTGCTAATTTGATGGAGCAGCGCTTCTTTGAGATGCAAGCGCTATGCCCTGTGCCAAAGGTCACTATTGATGCGACAGAAACCACTACCCCAGAACGTGACGCTAAGTTTTGGTTGAAAGAGTTTCTGGCTGCTTTATAAGCCAGTAACTCAATAAGCAAGCAACTAAACTTCTAGAAACTGTATTTGAGCTGCATTTTAGTTTCATGAACTTCTCTTGAAACCCCAGATGGCGGGCGGCTGTCCCAGTTACTTTGCCACTTCCACTGCAAATGTAACTGCTCGCTAATTGGCAAGGTTAATTGAGCCTGGAATAGCGCTTTAACATCATCGCTATTATTAATATCGGGCTGTAAATAAAGTGTCGCGCTGGTGCTAATTGCCCGCTCGCCAGCAGCTTGATACAGCCAATGACTGTAGAGATTGGCACGGTATCGTTGTTCTACTTGAGTCGTGCCTAAATCTACTTCACGGACCTGTTCTTGAAAAACACCAATGCCTTGAAAGCCGTCAGCGGATAATGAATTGCCATCAGTATTTGCAATATGTAAGTTATGCCAGCGCAATCCGCTCCCGATTAATAAACGGCGTTTTAGGCCAGCAAAAGGCGACTGCTGATATTGCAAAAAGTATTCAGCGGCTAAGGTTTGCTGGTGGTTTTGAATGAGTCGTGTGTGTAGAAAAGTTTGATCATCCGTGCGATAGCCGTTATTGCGCTCATAATCTCGGCTATACCAGTTTAGCCACTTGTAGTCCTGATTATTCCAGCGAATGTGGCTACCGATTCCCCAGTCTGTTTCTTCATTATTGCCATCTTTACCACTAAATTTGAAATGAACATGGCCATTCCAGCCGGCTTCAATTTTTTGAGTTCGTTCTTTTTCGATATTGGTTATGGCATGACTGAAAATAGGGAAAAGAAACAGAACGCTTGCCGCGATCAACTTGTGGATGGGAAAGTGCCTCATTGGCTAGACCTGTTCATTCAATTGAAAGAGGCGCTATTGTAATGACTCTCCCTAGAAAAAATAGTCTATTTATTTACTCGCTTGTGGCAGTTGACGGGCTGAGGCCATATTTTGGATGACGATACTCATTTTATCGACTTGCTGGCGCATGCTATAAGGAATTTCGAGTTCATCAAACTTGGCTTTAAAATTATCCAGCAGGTCAACCGCGTTGATTTTGTCTTTTGGCTCTGTCAATTGTCGAGCAAGTGATAACGAACGCATGCCATTTACATCCCCGGAGGAAATAAAACCATAGTCGTTCAATTTTGATTGTAATTGATTTAGTTGATCACTGTTCAGGTCGGTAACGTCAAATTCTTGTGATAGGTATTCAAGATAGCTGGCGCGGTTAGAAAGATGTAACTCTTCCGGCAGAGCGTCTTTATCTTGTTGCGGCAATACTGAATTTGGGGTCGTTGCTTCAGTTTTATTAGTATCTTGAGCTTTATTTTGCGTACTACTTTGGGCGCTAAACGGCTGGTTCTGCATGTAACTGCTGAGGCGATCTAAAATCATAACGCAGCTCCTAATACTCTGTTATTGACAATTAACAGTGAGATTGCAGGAGCCGTGCCATAATCGATTTTACTAGGGATATCCTCTTAGAATTTCCAATTCACCATTAAATTAGGTCCTGCTGCGGCAATATGCCAGCGCTTGGGTTCAATTTTTGCCGCTTGGTATTCAAAATTACCGCTTAGATAGGCTTGTTGAGCTTCCATCATGTGAGTTGGAGATGTATAAATTTTATATTGCGCCACTGCAACACCTGTGGCAAATGTCAGCCAGCCATCAATAGGGCGCTTATCATCATAGGCGACGGCCAATCCAGCTAAACCGTTAACTAAGGTCGAAAGTGTATGCGTTACCCAGCTTTTTTCTTGGGCTTCACGGGCGGCGGCCTTGGCTAACCAGCTTTCGGCTTGTTGTAATTTTGCATTCTGCTCAATACCTGGAGCACTGTTCATTTGATTTAGCTGCTGGCTGTAATTATGGCTTAGCATTGGGTTCATTATTAAGTCTGCCGCACCTAAGAAACCTGTAACGGCACCGACGCTCATATCGTATTGCAATTTATCATCATCGACGACATTAGCACCAATACCTTGGACTAAACTCGTTCCAGCGAGAAAGCTGAACCAGCCCCATTGCCAGGTTTTACTATGGTCAGCATTTTCTTCAAACTGATTTTGGATGAAGTCAATTCGCTGTTGGGATTCATCAGCATGGCTAAATCCGGCCAGAAAGCAGCCAATTGCGATTAAAAAAGTACGCATTTATTCGTCCTAATTATTTTTATTATGAGATTTAAGGAGGGGGTTATTAAATACTAGTTTGTACAAGTGTTCCAATTTAATCTTTGGCTTGCTGAAAAGGTGGTAATTTCGCAAACTTAAGCTCACACTAAAGAATGAAAAAGGCCGAATGGTACGTTTGTCCTGACGAAAATGGTTTAGTTACTGTGCAATTCTAAAGATAATGTAAGCAATTCTTAAAATTGTTCATGTATTGAGAGGCAACATGACACAACTATCGGAAATGTCGATAAGTGGCAGCCAGCAAGCTGCAGTAAAATATCAGGGTCGTAAAACAAGCCGTGCCGGTAGTGAGCAACGTCGCCGTTTAATCTTAGAAGCGGCTTTACGCATTGTTGTGCGCGAAGGTGTACGCGGTATTCGCCATCGTGCGGTGGCTAAAGAAGCTGACGTACCACTAGCGGCGACGACTTATTATTTCAAAGATATTCAAGAGCTGATTAATGATACGTTTACCCTTTATGCTGAGCAGGCATTGGACGTGGTTAATCAATTTTCTATGCGTTTATATGAGCCCATTACCGGTGGTGAAGGAAAGTCCTTTGTTGAAGCCTTAGCCAGCTCTACTGATATGTCGGAAGTCATTGCCGATAATATGACGGAGTATGTGGTTGAGCAAATTACCCAGCACAGAGACGCTTTGGTTGCTGAGCAGGCTTTTCGTTATGAGGCCATTTTAAGTCCTCACTTACGTAAGCTAGGCAGTGTGCATAAAGAAGCTTTGATGCAGAAGTTAACCGAATTGTTGGGCTTGATGAATTCACCTAAACCAGCAGCGGATGCCAATATTGTAGTATCTGTCTTGCATCGCATCGAATACGAAGGGTTATTGTTGGATCCGGAAGATTTGAATCAAGAAGAGATTAGAGCAACTTTATTGCGCCAATTGTCTTTAATGTTTAGCGACAAATCATAGTTTTCCTTCTAAGTTAGTCGGCTTAACCACTGGGCTTTAATGCAGGTTATCTACAATATGGTCTGCAATTGCTAAGCTCGCGGTTAAGCCGGGGCTTTCTATGCCAAATAAATTTACCAGCCCCTCGACCTTGTGTCGTTGTGCTGTTTGAATATCGAAGTCTTGTGCCAACTCTCCTGCGCCACTTAATTTGGGCCGTATTCCACTATAACTAGGCTGTAACTTGCTGATATCCAATTGTGGATAATAGTGTCGAATGGCTTGGCAGAATTTATCCTTTAATGATTTTTGATCATATTGTTCGAATTGATAATCAATTTTGTTGATATATTGAGTATCAGGACCAAAGCGTACTTGGCCTGCTAAATCGAGGGTTGCATGTATGCCTAGTCCTTCTATTTTGGGACTTGGCATGGGATAGATTAAGTGTGAAAAAGGGCTCTGGCCTTGATAGCTAAAGTAATGCCCGCGGCAAAAGTGATAGTTAGGAATATGTGATGAAGAGAGGGACTCTATTTTTCTGGCTACATTCGGAGCCGTTAATCCGGCACTATTAATTAGATTTCGACTATGAAGTTGATACTGACCATCTTGAGTATTCAATAATAGTTTAAAGCCATCTGCTGTTTTATCTGCACGGATAAATTCTGTGTTAGGGCTGTATAAAACCCCTTGTTGTTCTGCGAGAGTTAATAACGTTTGCATATAACTGTGGCTATCAATAATTCCAGTGCTAGGCGAAAACAAGCCTGCTTCGGCATTGACTTTAGGCTCTAAGCGCTGACATTCAGCTTTGGATAATAAGGACAGCTCGACAGCATTTTTTTGAGCATTGAGCTGAATGCTTTCAAGTCGATTAACCTGTTCTTTATCGCTGGCGATGATTAATTTACCGAGGCGTTGATAAGGCACGGAATATTGATTGCAAAAGTCATAAAGTTGTCTTTTACCGATACGGCATAGTGTTGCTTTTAAACTATTCTCGGCATAATAAATCCCTGCATGAATGACTTCGCTATTGCGGCTACTGGTTTCACTGCCGAACTGTGAATGGCTTTCGATCAATAAAATTTTATCGCTAGGGTGCCTTAGGCTTAGCTTATAAGCGGTTGCTAATCCTATGATGCCTGCACCAATTATACAGTGATCGAAGTATTCCATTCTGGACCTTTTTTAAGAGCTTAGAAGGCGGGACGTATGGTAAGGGAATTAGTCGTGTGACTGCTGTGCTATTGTAAGCTTAAGCAGCAAAGCTCTCAAATGCTTCTAGTAAGATTAACAGGAAAAGGAACGATTATGGGTCAGCCCAGTAACGAGCAAAACCAATCAATGCCTTCGATTTGGGTACGAAGTTTATTAGTCATTGAACGTGCAGGAAATCGTTTACCGGCTCCTACGATTCTTTTTGTATTGCTAATTTTTCTAGTGATCATTATATCGGCCGTATGTGATTGGCTAGGCATCACAGGAGTCCATCCGGCAAGTAAAGAAGTGCTTGAAGTTAATTCTTTAGTCTCTTTTGATGCTTTACGCTGGTGGTTACAAAATGCGGTTAAAAACTTTATCAGCTTTGCTCCGGTAGGCCCTGTGGTTGTGGTGATGTTAGGGCTAGGAATTGCTGAGCACAGTGGCTACCTCTCAGCCTTATTACGCCGAATGCTGCATTGGTTACCTGCTAATGCTTTGACTTTTGGAACTGTAATGGTTGGGATTTTGTCGAGCATAGCGGTGGATGCAGGCTATGTTGTTGCTATTCCTTTAAGTGGAGTCATTTTTGCGCTGGCAGGCCGTTCTCCTTTGATAGGCATTGTCGCTTGTTTTGCCGGAGTCTCTGGGGGTTTTAGTGCTAATTTAATGGTTGGGCCCGTTGATGCTATTTTAGCGGGTATTAGTACCGAAGCGGCCCACCTTATTGATCCGTCGTATTTGGTAAGCCCCGTTGCTAATTATTATTTTATGGTTGCTTCAACCTTCATTATTGCTGTGCTGGCGACCTGGGTCACTCATCGTTGGGTTGAACCTGCACTGGCCAAAATGTCTTTGGCTGATAAGCCGGAAGAGATTGAGCAAAAATTAGAATTGTCAGCACAAGAGAGGAAAGCGTTAACTATATCTTCTTTCGTATTACTAGGTTTTATTGTTTTGGTCGCGACTTTAGTGATACCTGAAACTGGGGTGCTAAGGGATGTCGATACTGGAAGTATTGTTCGTTCACCCTTTATGTCAGGGCTGGTGGTTTTAATTGCGTTAGGGGCAGCACTAGCTGGGATCGTTTACGGCCGAGTTAGCGGGCTTTATCAAGGCTATAACGAAGTTGTTGAAGGTATGGAAGGGGCGATGAAAACCCTAGCAGGCTATCTTGTACTAATGTTTTTTGCCGCACAATTTGTCAGCTTGTTCAGTTGGAGTAACTTAGGTGCAGTATTAGCCGTAAATGGTGCTCACGTATTAGAGCAATTGCAGCTGCCGATGTTATTGAATTTAGTGATGTTTATTATAATGGCCGCAAGCATCAATTTAGTCGTGGGCAGCGCGTCGGCAAAGTGGGCGGTTTTGGCTCCGGTATTTGTACCCATGTTGATGCTCAATGGTATTGCTCCTGAAGTCACTCAAACCGCTTATCGTATTGGTGACTCGAGTACCAATATTATCACTCCTTTAATGCCTTATTTCCCTTTAGTCGTTGCATTGATGCAACGTTATGCACCTAATGTTGGGGTTGGGACGTTAGTCGCCTTGATGCTACCTTATTCGCTGACATTCTTATTCGTTTGGTCGATTATTCTAGGTTTCTGGGTAGGGCTTGGCTGGCCCCTAGGGCCGATGTAAAAGAGTGGCGTGTGGAATAAAAGAGCAGTGATGTCTGCTCTTTTATTTATGTGAGTTTAACCTTCTAGTTTTTCAATACACTCATAGTGACCAGGGTTTGACTTACAACGTAATTTGAACAAGATTTTTAACATACGCTTGTCGTACACACCTTCATCTCTTAGCTCTAAGCGAACCTGACGAAGCATGTCTTTGTACTCGCTGTGTTTCTCTTTGGGTAAATCAACCCAGTACTTTTCAGGAATCCCTTTTTCTGCGGCAACGATGTGCTCAAGTGCCTTGGTAAAGTTGCTATAGGCATAGTTGCGGCTATTTTGACCAAAACCTGCAGGGAATTTATCTTTTCTTAGAATGAGCTGACCATTCATTTGCGCTAAATTGAAACGTAAAATGCCGCCCTTATCGCCCATGCCTTTATACATTTCGAAAGGCTCATAAGCGATAGCGGGTGCATACGCTAAATCAACATAGCCATTATTAAAGCGAGGGGCAAATGTTGCGATGCTGACAGGTACCATAGTCGCGCCGATATGCTTAACCACCTTAACGGATGCTGTATCGTAATCAATAGTCGCTAAACGCTTACCGGCCGCGGCTTCAACAGAATTTATCGCTTTGTCGCGTACAAATACAAATACTGAGCCTGCAGGCATAATACCAGCGACCTCATAGTCACCTTCAACCATGTACTTACTCGCTCTTGGGTTTGCGAGCATGCCGACGAGCTTGCGCATTTGCTCATAATTATCAATGGCACCTACAGCTTCGATCGTCGCGGTAAATTTGTTAAAGGGACGAATACGGGTACCGGTAAGGCCTACAGCATCACAATGACCTGCTTTAAAGTCTGCGAGGGCTACGGCTTCATTAGTATGTACTTTAAGATCTAGAACAACCCCCCACTCTAGGGCAGCCGCCTTATAATCTAACATACCTTGATAAGCTGGGCCTTTAACACCGATAGGGTCAAAAACACAAAATTTTCGGGTTGGTAATTCAGCTGCTTGAGCTGTTGAGAAAACGGACAAGAATAGAATACAAGCCAGAATTAGATGGTTCGAACGTTTGTTTATTGCATGCATAGTTATTATCAGCCACTAGGGTCATTATTATTGCGGCTAATAGTACCCAATTATTGCGGTACTTGTCGTGTATTTTCTGATGAGAGCAGAACTGGCGTTCATCGCCTTGAATGGTTACTATGGCGCCGACTTTTTGAGGTGCATTATGACAACTGAACAATTTGAAACTTGGTCTCTCTATATCGGCGTTGGTGTGCTGATTTTCTTTATGTTTTTTATTATTTACGACTTAGGTAAAAAATCAAACGCTGGTAAATTTGGTAATTTTATCTTATTCCTTGCACTGGGCTTAGGGATGGTCGGCTTTTTGATCAAGATATTCTTACAATACTTTATGGAATAAAGCCGTTCAGAATTAAAGCCTGACTAATAGGGCTTTTCTTCTGTCAATATTGATATGAATTAAGTAATTTTATCCCGAGCACTCTACACTGTATAAAAAGGAGATGTTTATGGCTGATGAAAAACTACACCAATTATTAACACAAGTGCATGATCAACTGCAGCAGCAACACAGTTTGGATGATGAAAGCCAAGCATTACTTCAGCAAGTTTTAAAAGATGTAAAAGTCGCCTCAGAAACGGAGGAGTTGCATCAAGATTTATCTGAAAGGATAGAACAGCAAGCGGTTCAATTTGAGCAAGCACATCCTACCTTGGCTGAAATACTACGCCAAATCATGGATACCCTAGGTCGAATCGGAGTTTAAGGAGCACGTCGCGATGCGCCATATGCCAACCTTGACTGAGGTGATGACCCCCTTTCCTCAGCTCGTTGATGAATCGACTGATATTAATGATGCCATTACTATAATGGCTGAAAAGCAGTTTAATCATCTTCCCGTTGTACAAAACCACGAAGTTGTTGGTCTGCTATCGACTGCGGATATTAAACTCGCTCAGATGCCTGGCCACAAAATGACGGAATTTACTGAGTTGACGGTGGGTGATATTTGTCGCCGCCGTATTTATTTAGTGGATTTACATACCCGTCTCGATGAAGTGCTCGATAAAATGTCAGCTGAAGCTTGGGATGCTGCCGTTGTCTTACGGGAAGGCCGTTTAGCCGGTATTTTTACCAGTCATGATGCCTGTCGTGCTTTCTCTGCTTGGCTGCAAAAAGAATACCTTCCTGATGATGATCCTGGGGTCGCCTAACTCCACTTAACGAGTAGTTCCCTCCTTTCTTGGTTGCACTCTAATAGGGCCATGAATGTTTTGCGTGGCTTAAAAAGAGGCAAATTCTTACTATTGTCTCGCTTTATTCGCGCGAATCATCAGTATTCTAGTTAAAATCAAAATTGGTATGATTGTTGCGATACAAGGCTTATCACTAACGGGAGGTGAGCTGTATGTATGATGTAGCCAAGATTCAAAACTACCGACATTCTGTCAATAAAATAGAAGTTCCTACTGATTGGATGTCACAATTAAGTAACGTTATAGAAGCTCGTCAGAATGATGAGCAAACGATTCAGCAATTATTAAAACTGCTGGTGAGTATGACGACGATTGATAATATTAGTATTGCTATTCCTGATGCTGCTAATCGTTTCCAAGCTAAATATTGTTCACGCCAAGTTGAAAACGGTGTTTATAGTTTTGCTGTGCAGCATTCGCTATGCCGTGCTTTTGAATCAGGCTCGGTATTGGTTATCCGTGAAGACTCAGAGCGACCAGAAGCTTTTAATCGTGACGCATTATCCCCCATGGACTTTAGTCATCGCGATCATTGTTTATTAGTTCCGTTACGCTTACGCCAAACAACGTTAGCGGTTTTGGTATTGGATTTACGCAATGTATTAGCGGGTAGTTTACCTTTACAAGAGATGTGGTTTGTTTGCTCACAAATAGCCCATACCATGGCAACGCAAGTTGTTCCTAATTTTCAGACCTTATATTCACGCCCTTATCAGCGTGTTAATGAAAATGAGTTGGATGAAATTCAACAAACAGTCACAAAATGCGGTGGCAATAAAACCATGGCCGCTAAAATATTAGGATTAACGCCCCGGCAGTTACGTTACCGTTTATCTAAATTGTCTTAATATATTTACAATAAAAGCTACAACAATTGTCAAACCTCCTTTAAAAGCCCGCTTAATAGTCGGGTTTTTTTTCGTCTGATTTTTATTCTCTTATGGGTTACATACATTGGGGGAGTAGGGATACACTGCTATGCTTAGAATTTAATGTTAGCCATTTAGTTAGTAGATTAGGAGCTGTGCCATGGAATGGTTTCGAATTCCGCAGCAAAAAGTATCAGCCTATATAGGAATAGTGCTTTCGGCCTATTTAATCTATCTAGGCCTTAGCATTAATGCCAATGATAACCACTGGCTGAATCGTCTTGATTTTTTATTTTACGATACCCGCTTTAACGCATCACTAAGCCTGAGTGAAAGTGATTTTTTTAGTTTTGAAAGTGAGAGTAAAACTGAATTAGTTGATGAAACCATTGATGAAGACATGCTTGATCACAAGGTCATCATTTTAGATATCGATGAAAGATCATTAGCTGCAGAAGGCCGTTGGCCATGGAGTCGTCATAAGCTCGCCGAGTTAGTTGCCCAGCTGGCAGAATATGGCGCTGTGGTTGTGGCGTTTGATGTGGTTTTCTCTGAACCCGAGCGAAATCCTGTTAATGAAGTAAACCAGCATTTAGCAAATTATAATATTGATTGGGAAATTCCCCAGCGATGGCGAGAAATAGCCGATGGAGATAAAGGCTTTGCTCGTCATATTACTGATATGGATGTTGTACTTGGCTACTTTTTTCAAGACGAAGCCTCAATTCATGTTGGTCAGTTACCTGCCCCTGTTTATACACTCAATAAAGAACAAGAGAGACGTTTAGTTTCTATTTCTAAACCGGGCTATGCGGCAAATTTGGCGATTCTTCAACAGGATGCTGCTGGGGCTGGTTTTGTTTCGACGTTTGCCGATGCGGATGGGGTTATCCGCCGTTCGCCATTAGTAATTCGACATGAAAATTCGTTATACCCTTCGCTATCACTAGCGACAGTGATGAGTTATTTGTTTGTATCTGAGATAGAGGTCTCTACGACTCCTATCGGCGATGTCGAAGTGATGACTAATTTGATTGCGGGTGGGCAGAATGCTCGTACCGATGTGAATGGTCAGGTGATCATTCCTTATCAAGGTAAGCAGCAAACTTTTCCTTATATTTCAGTGACAGATGTTTTACAGAAGAAAGCAGACAGTACTCAATTAGAGGGGGCGATTGTTTTAGTGGGCACATCGGCGATTGGCTTGGCAGATTTACGTGCAACCCCTGTTGGTACCCAGTTCCCTGGGGTAGAGGTGCACGCTAATATTATTCGTTCATTATTGTCGGGAGAATTCCCTTATCGCCCAGAATGGGAGGCAGGCCTAACACTGTCGATCTTAGTGTTCTTAGGGGCGTTATTATCACTTTGGTTGCCTAAACTGGGTCCCGTTGCGGCGATTACTTTAAGCTCACTCGCTCTAGCAACTATTGTTAGTGGTAACTTTTATTTGTGGCATGCTCACCGTCTAGATTTACCCATTGCGAGTAGTTGTTTATTGATTTTGGTTTTAACCTTATTAAATTTGGCCTATGGTTATTTACGTGAAAATGCGAGTAAGCGATTAATAAAAGGCATGTTTAATCAGTATGTACCACAAGCCCATATTGATCGAATGTTGGATGATCCTGATGCTTATCAATTTGCTGGAGATAGTAAAGAATTGACGGTTTTATTTGCCGATATCCGCAGTTTTACTACCATCTCTGAGCATTTATCCGCAGCGGATTTAAAAGCGTTATTAAATCAATATTTTACCCCTATCACTAAAATTATATTTGATCATGAAGGCACCATCGATAAATACGTTGGTGATATGGTGATGGCTTTTTGGGGAGCTCCATTAGAAGATGAGCACCATGCTCAAAATGGCATTCTATCGGCGATAGAAATGCAGAAAGCGACGGCTATGCTGAGCGAAGAGTTCATAGCTCGAGGGTTACCAGAAATAAAAATAGGGGTTGGTTTAAATACTGGCATTATGAATGTTGGAGACATGGGATCCTCTTATCGCCGAGCCTATACCGTGCTAGGGGATGCCGTTAACCTTGGCTCGCGCTTGGAAAGTATTACTAAGTTTTATGGGGCTGATATTCTTGTGGGTGAGCGCACCGCTGAGTTGTGTCCTGATCTTGCATTTTCATTTGTTGATCGTATTCAAGTAAAAGGTAAAGACGAACCTATTGGTGTATTTCAACCATTAGGATTGAAGTCAGCGCTTACTCGAGAGCAAATAGAACAAGGCAGCCGTTTCGATGCGGCTTATGAATTGTATCTAAATCAAAAGTGGGGAGAAGCGATGCAAAAGTTTTATGCATTAAAAGCAGGGAACCCTGAAAATAAAGTGTATCAAGTTTATATTGATCGGATAAGGGACCTGCGTAAGCAAGAGCTTACACAGGGTTGGGATGGTGTTTTCAGGCATACCAGTAAATAGGTAATTATTGGCCCGTTTGCAAAATGATAACACCGCCAACACTTTCGCTGCCATCATCGGTCGATAGGTTAAAACCGCCAGCGAAGGTATCAATGTTGCCTCCATTAGTCGTTGGAGCGGCTAATAAACCGGTGATATCTCCCGAAGCATTGATACTGCCTCGATTATTATTATCGATTAAAGACCCTGTTAGATTATTAATAGTGATTGATGAACTACTCACTTGACCTGTATTGGATGTTAATGCCCAAGTCTGATCAATATTAGCCGTTTGCACGTCATTAGGGTTCGCATCAACTTCAACGGTAATATCAATGTTGGTGATAGTAAATGTGCCTCCCCCTGTCGTAGTAAGGTCAAATCCTGTCGAGACATCTGTTACTAAACCACCATTACTGGCACTAGCAATATAATCTCGTGTATCTAACGCTAAGCTTGATGAGCTGCTGGAAAAGCGTCCACTGATCAGGCCGGAATTTAACTCGGTTTGATTAGCAGGGTTAACAATCATATAGAATAAGTCTTTTTCTAACGGGGTAAAGTCGGTGTTATTATCGTATTCGGTATAGCGCTCTATCGGTGTTTCAGTTGTACCTTGCCAAATCCCCCAGCTCACTTGATCCGCCCAAGGTTTTAAATTGCTGAAATCCGCTTCGCTCGCGCTCCCCCTGCGTAGAGTTTCATAGGCTGGCTCATTCGTTTGCGTTGTCGTTTGCCCTAAGAAAAAGTTATCCCCAGTGCCATCGGTATTCAGTGCAATCGCGATACGTTGGCCATCTTCATTTAACAAAATAGCGAGTTTAGGGTCGGTCGAAAGTTGATCCATTTCGTTATTATTTAAACGCAAATCAGGGCTGTTATCTGAATCGGGGCCGGGTTCTGGGTTAGGATCAGGATCGGGGTCCGGATTAGGGTCTGGATCGGGGTTCGGCTGATCTGTATTTTCATTGAAGTTGTCATCATTTTCTACCGTCTCTTGATCGGGGGCTTTATCTTTTTCGAAAGGGCTTGGGACTTGATTATCCTGGGTATTAGTTAAGCTACTATCTGAGTTATTAGGAACTGGGGGCTCAGTATCACCATTGTCTCGATTATCCGTTTTAAACTTTGGGCCTTCATCAACTGAGGATTCTTTAGATTGCTCTTGTTGCTTCTGCTGAGGTATCGGTGGGGTAAATGCAGCAGGAGGGGTTAATAGGCCGGTAAACTCACCATTGGCTGATATTTCGCCAAAATCAAAATTAGCGTCAACCCCTAGATTAAATTGTCCTTGTTGGCTATCAAGAGAAATACCGCCTTTCCATACTCCGGCTAAAATCTTATCAAACGATATCTGAACATCGTATAGCGTTCCGCGAATACCAATACTGGCAACTGGGGTATCCACCTTGTAGGCTGCTTTATTTCCTTTGCCTATTTTCCCAGTGAGAGTTCTAAAACCACCGGCGACAAGTTCCATAAAGACTTGGTTGTTTTTCTCGTTCGCTTCTGAATACACATAGGCTTTAATATTGAGCTCAGAGTTTTCTTTTAACGCTAATAAGGCATTATCAATAAAGCGGATCTGAACTTTACTTTTCTTGCCTGTTTTAATTATTTCATGGCTATAGATAGAGTCGCGTCGCTTTAATTGTCTTATTTCACCTGACTCGTTAATCGCTTGGACTTCTCCGCGAGCCATAATAATCCGACCCGCCAAGTCAGCAGAATAAGCGGAAGAGCTAAAGACCATGCTAAGACAGGCTAAACAGAAAAAGCAGAGCTGTAATGTTGATTTGAAAGAATGAGTAATTACATTTTGCATCGTATTTCTCCGCTACTTGAAGCTGATCGTTAGACCAGCCTCAATTAAAGTACGTTGATAATCGTATAGTTCAAGGTTGCTTTGATTTTGGCTGTGGCTAAGTTGAACTTTAGCGGATGTATTTTTCATGAAATTATACAGCCAGCCAGCGGTCAGCTGTGTGAGTTGATCTTCACGAGTTTCTCCGGCAAAGAAAATATGATCATCAGCAAAGGCATCTGCGTAACTATTATTACGATAATTTACTAAGGCGTACACTTGTTGAGAAGGTGCAATCTCCTGCTGCATTTGATAACCAATGGATAAATAATTCCGTCCTTGAAAATCATTACTACTCTCCGCGGCGATATCGCTGCCATAGCCCAGTTGGAAACTTTGGCTGAGTGCTTCGCTTTTACGATTAAGACTGGCTTTAGCTTGCCATTGAGTAAAGTCTAACGCATCGTTTTGGTCATTATCTTGTTGACCTAACTCAAACTCAGAGGTGATCTTCCATTGCGGGGCGAAATACCATTGCCAGCGTACATTACCCAATAATTGATTCTGTAAACTGTCTCCTGCAAGCCAATATTGGCGGTAAACTCCACCAAAGCGTAAATTATGATTGCTGCGTAGCATTCTAAAGCCACCATTTAAGCTTAGATTCGTAAGGTCGTAGGTATCATCAATCGTATTATCTTTTTGCGAAAGAGAGGCTGAGAAGTCTACACTGGTGCGTTTACTTAAAGGCTGTTGGTATTGACCAAAGCCTTGAAGTTGATAATAAGCACTGCCTTTAGATTTCTGCTCATCATCCAGAATTAATACTCCCGAAACGGTGGGAAGAGTAATACTGATAGAATCTAAATCTGCAGCGGCATTGATATTAGAGTCATAGCCTAATGCGAGCCCCGCGCCTGCGGACCAAGAGCGAGAAATCTGCTGCTTCTTTTCAGCAATTCGGGTTAAAAAGCGATTGATATGTTTTTGTACGTCGGCGGGTGGCTTACTCGCAGCGACCTGGTTAAATTCATGCTCGGCGGCGTTTAAGTTATTAAGAAAGTAGTGACAGCGTGCGAGTTCTAAGCGGAAACGAGCATTATTAGGGTAAGCGTCTAAGAGGCGTTCAAACGGAAAAATAGCTTGATTGTAATGTCCTGTTTGAGCCGCCGCTAAGGCGAAATTAAAGTCAAACTGCTCTTCTCCTTCCCATTGGGGTCGAAGGCTCAAGCCCATCTGGTAGGCGAGGGTAAATTTATTTTCTGCTATCAGTTGTTCTAGTTGATCTAACGATTGCGAATTAACTTGTTCTTTTACGGCGGGCTTAACTTCCAGTTGCTTCTCTTCTTGGGCAATTATTTTTTTACTCGCAACTGGTGCTGGCTCAACAACAGGCTCAGCAACAACAGGCTCAGCAACAACAGGTTCAGCAATAACAGGTTCAGCAGCGGCTTCGATTGAAGGTTTATTAACCTCTTCTACAATCCCTTCGCTCGGTGGACTCTTATCGATACTACTAGCTTCACTGGAATTACTATCTTCTGCTGCATAGCCGTTAATACTCAGCAGGCCAGAGGTTATGAGTATGCTCAACAAACGTCCTTTCACAATATTCATCCTATCAGTGTGTTGTTATCGATACGTGGCTATCAAAGCGTTACAAGCAAAATATCTATTAGTAATGTACGCCGATTACTGTTAGTCAACCGAGCATTACTTCAAGTTTTTTAAAAAATACTGCACTAATTATGGCTGAAAAAACTATCCTTACTAATACGAGCTTCAAAGAAGAGGTGAGTTTTGCAAGTAAGTCAGGATAAAGTATGAAAAAAACAGCAGGATTGAGTCATGCGCATATTCAAATGATTCTGCAGAAGATTCCTTTTTTTAGGGATTTTATGCCAGATGAAAGAGAACGCTTAGCGAATGAGCAAGATAGCTTCGTTATCGCGAGACCAAAAGAAGTTATAGTGACAAAAGGTTCTATGGAAAGAGCTTTTTATATTCTATTGTCAGGTATTGTCGAAATCTTAGATGAACAGGGTCAAAAGTCCATTTTAGAATTATCTCCAGGCCAAGTATTTGGTGAAATTACCTTTCTTACCGAAATACCTAGAACTTCTAATGTTCGCGCTCAGGATGTCTGTATCTTAATGAGAATTGATCAGGCCTTAATGTCTCGCCTCCGAGCTGAGATACGTGAAAAAATTAAAGATCAGCTAATTGACAAGCTCGTGCAACGAATTTTGTCATCTTAATAGCCTCAGGTTTTCTTTGCAGGTTGATTTAGATCAAACTTTTTATGCTGCTTATCAGGATCACTGACGAAAATTGATCCATGTCAAAAACCTTTTACCTCTAATTGCTAATCTAACTTTATCAAGTCAATAAGCAGTAACAATAAATTCTAAACGTTATTGCTGGCCAATAAAAAGAGGTGCGAGTTATGTATATGGATGAAGTTGTATTTGCTGGATTATTAATTGTATTCCTAACGTGCGCTTTCTTTGGCGGATTTTACGCAATGATTAAACGCGACATTGCTAGGAAAGGGACAGGCGCCCCTGATTCAAAGCCTTCTCAAACCTAAACCAGTTTCTGTGCTGAGTACCTTGCTCGGGCCTCAAAATATTTTGATGGCCCTTTTTTCGTTTTAAAAAATATTCAATAACCGTCATAATAGCCGCATAATTTTTTATGGGTTTACTCATGCGGTCTTTTTATCTTAGAACTATCAGAATTCCTTTTATTCAAATTCCCTACACTATTTCAATATTAGTAATTTCTTCACTGATAGCGTTCTCAAATGCTCATGCTTCTGTGCTTGAAGATGGCTGGTATCAGCAAGGCGATGCTTGGCTTAAAAATAAATTAACTGTTTTACAAAGCGAAGCAGATTATAAACAATCGTTGAAAGCTAAAAATGTCATTCTCGTTGTCGGTGATGGTATGAGTATTACCACGTTAACAGCTTCACGTATTTGGCAAGGGCAGCAGGCGGGGTTATTAGGTGAGGAGCATTTTTTACACTTCGAGCAATATCCTCATAGCGCATTAATCAAAACCTATAATACCAATCAACAGTCTCCTGACTCTGCGGGCACGATGAGTGCGATGATGACAGGCGTGAAAACTCGAGCCGGGTTAATCAGTATCGGGCCTGAGCAAGATAGAACCGATTGTAAAAACAGTGAGAAATATCATCAGCAAACCTTGTTCGAATGGGGGCATGATAAAGGGTTTTCGACTGGTGTCGTCACCACGGCTCGATTAACTCATGCGACCCCAGCGGCAACTTATGCCCACAGCCCTGACCGTGGCTGGGAAGGGGATCTTCTGCGTCATCCTAATGCTTATTGGTATGGCTGTGATTCTATTGCTAAGCAGTTAGTAGAAAAAGCCTATCCTGCAGGCTTAGATATTGCCTTGGGTGGTGGAGCTTCGAAATTAGAAGATTATTTTGAAAGCTTTCAACAGCAATTTGGCCAGCAGCAATTAATTCAAAATCAGCAGCAACTATTACAACTCAATTCAAATTCGAATAGGCAAACAGCTCCAATTTTGGGCGTTTTTTCATCTGGCCATATGGCGTTTGAATTGGATCGTAAAAAAAGATCGGAAAATAAACAACCGTCATTAAAATCAATGGCTGAGCAGGCGCTAAAATACCTACAAAATAAACAAACTCCTTATTTATTCGTCGTAGAGGGGGCTCGAATTGATCAGGCTCACCATAAAGGTAATGCCGCGCGGGCATTAGCGGAAACCTCAATGTTAGCTGAAACGGTCGCACGCTTAGATGAGCTGACGGATGATGAGGATACTTTAATCATTGTCACCGCGGATCATAGCCATAGCTTCGTCATGGCCGGATACCCTAAGCGGGGGAACCCTATTCTTGCGACGGCAAAAAATCAGCAAGATGAAGTGGTATTGGCTAATGACGGCTTACCTTATACGACTTTAGGTTACGCCAATGGTAAAGCCTATGGCCGTCAGTTTTTCCATGATACTGCGAGTGATAATGAACATGTCGATTTTCATCAAGGCGTTGCGATACCTTTACGATCGGAAACTCATGGCAGTGATGATGTTGCATTACACGCCAAGGGCCCTAGGGCTTATTTATTCTCGGGTTTAATGGAGCAAAATGAAATTTTCCACACCATTTTACAGGCACTAGAAGGGAGAAAATAAGATGAGAAAATTTATTAAGTTATCACTGCTATCCAGCCTAATCGTTTTATTAATCGCTTGTGCCGCCGATCTTCCCGTTCAGGATTCAAAAACCTCTAAGCAGTGGTTTCAGCAAGGGCATGATGCCGTTGTAAATAGAGAACGTTTATTAATACAACAGCAGAAAAAATTGAATCAAGATATTCAATCATCTGCTAAAGCCAAGAATATTATTTTTGTTGTTGGTGATGGAATGGGAGTTAGTACATTAACCGCTGCGAGAATCTTTGTGGGCCAGCAGCAAGGGTTGTTAGGGGAAGAGTTTGCCTTGAGTTTTGAACAGTTTCCTCATAGCGCGTTGGTGAAAACCTATAACGTTGATTTACAAACTCCCGATTCTGCGGGCACGATGTCAGCATTAATGACGGGAGTGAAAACCAATGAGGGAGTTATTAGCCTGCCAGAATCTACTGTTCGTGGGCAATGTAACCCACAACATGCTCTGCCTACCTTGATCGATTATGCAAAAGCTAAGGGTAAAAGCACAGCGATGGTGACGACGGCTCGAGTAACCCATGCGACTCCGGCTACAACCTATGCTCATAGTAGTGATCGAAATTGGGAAAGCGATAATGCGATGTCGCAACAAGCTAAAGACCAAGGTTGTGAAGATATCGCGAGTCAATTTGTAAATTCAAAAACGAGCTCACTGGATATTTTATTCGGTGGAGGCCGTCGGCATTTTCTACCTAAGGCACTGGGAGGAAAGAGACTTGATCAAAAAAACTTAATTCAACAATGGCAAAAGAAAGGCCACTATGTTGATTCATCTTCGGCTTTATTGTCTCTTACTCAGCAAGCTATGATCGAAGATGAAGCTCAGATTAATAAACCTTGGCTTGGATTATTTTCCTTCTCTCACATGGACTATGCGTACCAACGGCCACCAGAACAACCTTCATTACAACAGATGACTGAGGTTGCGTTACAGAGATTGAAAAAGAACCCAGAAGGATTTGCTTTAGTCATTGAAGCGGGGCGCATTGACCATGGTCATCATGCCGGCATGGCTTATAAAGCATTAACCGAGACTCAAGAATTACATGAGACCGTCGCATGGCTATTAACTCAAGTCGATCTGGAAGAAACACTGATCGTCGTTACCGCTGATCATAGCCACACATTAACCCTGGGTGGATATCCTACCCGTGGCAATCCGATTTTAGGGGAGGTAAAAGGGAATGATAGTGAAGGTTATCCAGAGAGTTCACCTAGCTTGGATCAAAACTGGCAACCTTATACTTCTTTATCTTATCGAGATGGCCCTGGGGCTATTAGCTCAAATTCTAAGGAGAATGAAGAGGATGAGCGAGGTGGTAATGTCCTTGATGTATATGCTCCAAATTATAAGCAAGTCGCCTTAGTGCCGATGGATTATGAGACTCATGGCGGAGAAGATGTGGCTTTATACGCCATCGGCCCTTGGTCTCAGTTATTTAGTGGCACCTTGGAGCAACATTGGATATTTCATGCATTGAAATACGCAATGTAACAAAAAGAGTGACTAGCCTATATTTTAAAACCCTAATGAAAACATAGGCTTATACAGTCTATTTATATCTGAGTATTTTAGTCAGGCATAATAACTGTATTAACATTGAACGCTCATTCAAAGTAGATATAATGCGCCAAAGAATAGATTTGGGAGGGAGTATGCGTTGTAATTACTGTAAGAAAGCCGTTTTAGGCGCTAGCCCTATTACAGTCCCTGGGTTGGGCCCAGCTCATGAGATTTGCTACCAAACACATTTAGTGAGTAAGCGTATATTCTCGGGGCTAAATATCGCAGCTTTGGATGATCAGCAATTAGCTGAGCTGTCTGATCTGGTGTTGATGGAAAAGAATGCTCGTATGAGTGAAATAATGGAGAATACTGAAGAATTTGAGATAGAATTGTTTTAATTTCATCACGTATTTAAGCCTAATCAAGCTATGTCTACTTTTCGTTTACAGCAATTCTCCATCGAACAAACTCAATCTGGAATGAAAATTTGCTCTGACAGTTTGTTATTTGGTGCCATGATTCCAATTGCTGACGCAAAACGGATATTGGATATTGGCACGGGGACCGGAATCTTATCTTTAATGCAGGGGCAAAAATCGGCCGATAACAAGTCAGCCTCTGTAGAGCAAATTACTGCTATCGAATTAACCCATGCGGCGGCCGTTGAAGCTCAGGATAATTTTTCTGCTAGCCCTTGGCATGAACACCTCTTTATCATTGAGCAAGATATCCAAAGTTTTTCTACACAAGCTGAATCGCCACGTTATGATTTGATTATCTGTAATCCGCCGTTTTTTGATCAGCATACTAAAACCCAATCAGAACAAATATTGCGTCATACCGCACGGCATACCGACAGCCTTACTTATCCTGACCTTTGCCAAAGTATCGAACGTTTAATCACAAAAAATGGTCGTGCCTTTTTATTATTACCGTTAATGGCGTTATCCGAATTCTATTCTATTGCCGCTCAATATCACCTTTATCCCATTGAGCAAACGAATATTGCTGAATCTAAGAGCCATCAGCCGAAGGTTGCTATGATAGAGTTACAGAATTATCAAAACAAAGCGGCCAAAAAAGAAACCACAATTTATAAGTTTAGTTCTGCCAATCAACACAGCCCTGAAGTAAGAGAATTCTTAGCTCCTTTTTTATTGCGGTATGAGAATAAAGAGCAGTATACAAGAGACTGACCTCAGGATAGAGTAAGCTTTTGATCCTTGATATAGATACTATGCATAAGTCGAATAACCTAGAAGCTGCTTCTATTAACTCATTTCAGCGACAAGCTTGGCTCATTGCCGAGCAAGAACTGCAGACCTCATTTGCCAGTAAACGCGGATTGTTTGTAAGCATTGTTTTCATCGCAATTTGGACGCTGTTATTATTTTATCCTATTCAATTTTCTGCTGAGGCTATGCACAGCCCTGATAACGCTTCTTTAATGATCAGTCTATTGAGTGTGGTTGGACTGGAGCCTTTGAAGAATTGGCAATTGGCTGAATTTGCTATTTATTGGGTGGTTGCGCTGTATTTATTTCCGGCTTCCAGTATTTTAATGGCCGCAGACCAAATGATTTCTGAACGTAATCGCGGGGGGCTTCGCTTTCTAACGTTACGCTGTAGCCGAGGGCAAATCTTCTTTGGTCGCTTTATGGGGCATCTATTAATTCAGTCCATTTTACTGGCGACTACAGTGCTTATTACTTATCTGCTGTTATTAATAAATAACCCTGAAACTTGGCTGGATGGTATAAAAATCATGCCGTTATTGTTGTTAAATCTGGTCTTAGTTATTTGTCCCTTCATTGCTTTGATGAGCTTGCTATCGGTATTAATGACGTCGGTTCGAATGGCGTCTTTAGTCGCGATAATTGCTTTATCACTGGGTGGGTTTTTAGTGAATTACCTAGCATCGTACTTACCAGTACTTTCAGTTTTAAATTATTGGATACCTGGCTCTCAAGTCGCACAGATGGCTCAATCAACTCCTAGTATTGCTTTGCTTTCGCTATGGAGTCCGATGATGCAGACGGTGGGGTTCTTGTTATTAGGCTATGGATTGTTTAAGAGGCAGGCGATATGAGTGCTCTAATTGAATGCCTAAATTTGAATAAATCGTTCGGAATGAAGAAGGCATTGGAAAATGTCAGTTTTGAAGTTCAATCAGGGCAACCGATTGCCTTAGTTGGACCCAATGGTGCAGGTAAAAGCACTTTGTTTGGCATTTTATCAGGTTATTTACCCGCCACATCGGGGGAAGCCAAGATCTTGGGGCATAGCGTCGGAAGCCCTGAATTAATTGGTCGTATCGGAGCTTTACCCCAAGACGCGTTGTTTGACCCTAATCTTACTATCATGCAGCAATTAAGTTTTTTAGCGCGGCTACAAGGCTATCGTCGCAATGCCAGTTTATTAGAAGCGGCTAGAGTATTGGAGTTGATGCAGCTAACGGATGTTGCAAACGAAAAAATAACCGCGTTGAGTCATGGTATGAAAAAGCGTGTCGCCATAGCTCAAGCGTTGATGGGAGAGCCTGAACTGGTTTTATTGGATGAGCCGACGGCGGGATTAGATCCTGAAAATGCGCGTAATATTCGACAGCAAGTAACAGCGTTGGCCGGTGAGACAACCTTCTTAATCAGCTCACATAACTTGGCAGAGTTAGAAAGAATGTGTGGCCAAGTTTTGCATTTAGATCAAGGGGAGTTAAAAGCACAGCAAATTATTGGTCAGCAGGCTGAACAGCAATCTTTGGCGTATATAACCTTACGCTTAACAGAGGCTGATACGGGGATTAAAAGCAAGATCAGTCGGTTAAAAGCTGTTATGCAGGTCGATGTAAAACAGCAGGATGAGTTAATTATTCGATATGATTCGCGTCAAAATGCGATACTTGATCAAGAGCTACTGAAATTACTGGCCGATCAGAAGCTCAGCTATCGTCAGATTACTCATGGACAGTCTTTGGAAGATCAGCTCTTTCAAAAATAATAAAGGCTAGTATCAGTCCGCCTTGGTAAAATATTCACTTTCTATTTCAGCAGCAGGTTTAGGCTTGCTGAAATAGAAACCTTGGATTTCTTCAGCGCCTAGCGCTTCTATAATCTCAAGTTGTTGTCTGTTTTCAACCCCTTCGGCGACTAAAGATAAATTCAAATTATGAGCCAGATCTACGATGGATTTAGCCAATACTTTATCGTCGTTATTGGATTCAATGTCCATTACAAAGGCGCGATCTATTTTTAGTTTATCGATAGGGAACTGTTTTAAATAGCTTAATGAAGAGTAACCTGTACCAAAGTCATCAATGGATAATTTAAAGCCAATTTCCTTTAATTGATGCATGATACGAATGCTATTTTCAATGTCGCCAATTAATAGGCTTTCGGTTATCTCTAGCTCAATAAACTGGGGATCTATCTCTGCTTCAGATAAACGCAGTTTAATATTCTTTATAAAGTTAGGGTGTTGAAACTGCTTAGCGGACAAGTTAACGGCAATCGAAAAATCAAAGCTTAATTCAACTTCCTTTGTTAAGAATAATTGTTGCCACTGTTTTAATTGATTAAACGCTTGAGCGATAACCCAGTCGCCAATGGTAATAATTAACCCCGTTTGCTCAGCTACAGGAATAAATTCAAATGGCGATATCATCTTACCATCGTCTTTTTGCCAACGAATTAGCGCTTCTACACCGCTAATCTTGTGTTGGTATGCCTGTATCTTAGGTTGGTAAAATAGTTGCAGTTGCTGTTTCTCTATAGCGGTGCGCAAGTCTCTTTCAATAGCGATCCAGGCTTGTTCCTTGGCATGGATATCTTGGCTATAACACAGAATGCCATCGCCACCGTCAGATTTAATTCGAGTTAATGCCGCGTCAGCATTGGTTAATAAAGTTTCGCCTTCAATGCCCTGGTTAGGGTAATGGCTGATGCCGATGCTCAGGGTCAGATGAAACTCTTTACCCTCAACACAGATGGAATGCCCTAAGCTTTGACTTAATTCCTGCGCTAGATTTTCGGCGAAATCGTGCTCAGGCAATTGATCGAGTAATAAAGAGAATTTATTGGAATCTAAGCGATAGAGTTTATTGCCTAAATCTAGACTGCAATAACCACGACAGAATTGCTGCAAGTGCTGGGCGACTAGCTGCATTAAACGGTCGCCCGTTTTAAACCCCTCACTGGAGGTGACGAGGTCAAAGCGATCAATATGAATTAATATCAGGGCAAAGGCTTGTTGCTGGCTATTATTGGCAACGAGTTCATTCAGATTCTCATTAAAATAACGGCGGTTGGGAAGCTCCGTTAGAATGTCGTGATAGGCCTCATACTTAAGCTGGGCTTGAGCTTGAGTTCGAGCGCTAATATCTTCGATGTAGAGGTGGCAAGTATCGAGATCACGTAATAAGGATAATGAAAACTCTAGGGTATAATTACCCACTTCGTTAATCCATTGCGCATAGTCTTGATTGGACTTTTGCAGTTTTAATAAGCGGTCTTGAAATGTTAGAGGTAGTAGACTCTCAATTCTTTGTGAGTGATTGCCTTGTTGAGTCATCAGCTGCAAGCATACGGGGTTGCTATAAGTGAGTTGACCTTGCCAATTAAAACTGAGGATAGGATTCGGGCTGCGTTCAGCAAACATGGCTAAACGTCGACGACTAATGGTCTCGGTAATATAGCGGTTGACGTAATAACCGACAAATGCAGCGATGATGATGACGAAAATACTAAAGCTGATGACTAAGCGAGTGCTTAGTTCTGTGCTATTTCGAGTCGCTTCGCCACTTTGAAAAGCTTCTTGATTCACCTGGGCAACGAGAGTCTCTAATGAAGGTAATATTTTACGGCCGGTATCACTGAGTTCAGCCAGCTGCTCGCGCGCTAGATCCCAATCAACTTGAGCTTGTTGGAAATTATTATCTAATTGCTGAGTTAAGCGGCGAACCATTCTATCGCCGTATCGAATGCTTTCGATTGCTTCAGAGTCTGGAAATGCAATTTCGATCTGACGAAAGTAGGCACTGAACCTTTGGTCAATTTGGTCCAGCTGAGGAAGTAAGGTTTCACTATCGGTGGTTGCATAATATTCATATAACAAGCGTTCTCGCTCAATGATGGCAAGGTATAGCTCATTGATAACTTGTAGGCGCGGTAATTTTTCCTCGATTAAGGTTGTTGTGACCCCAGTAACTTGACGCCCAGTAATGAAAATAGTTGCTGATATCGCTAAGCCAAGACTAAGAATGAAGAGGTAAGCGAATAGTATTTTAACTCTTGGCTGCACAGGCAATTCCTTTACTTTGACGGTGTGCGATAGGTGTAGCCTAGGCCATTGACAGCTTTTAGTATTTGAAACCTAATCGACCATATTGATTGATATTTTTACAGTGACTAGTTATTAAGAGTAGATGATTATTAGTGATTGAGTAGGTACAATCTAAGGTCTTCTTACTGCATAGCCGATCTTGATCCATGACCCATCCTGTTGATATACCAGAAGTTGTTGAAAAGCTGCCTGCTCCCGCTAATTTTGTCCATTTGCGGGTGCATTCAGAATTCTCCATGATCGATGGTATCGTTAGGATTAAAGATCTGATTAAAACCGCTGCAGGCCATCACATGCCTGCCATCGGGCTAACTGACCAAAGTAATATGTATGCCTTGGTTAAATTTTATAAGGCGGCGTTAGGGGCAGGTATCAAACCAATTATCGGTACTGATATCTGGCTAGAAAACGAAGATGAAAGAGAAGCTCCGTATCGCCTGACCTTGCTCGCGCAGAATAAGGACGGTTATCGCCATGTTACCGAACTCATTTCTCAGGCGTTCAGTCATAATCAATTTGATGATAAAGCGATTGTCCGTAAAGAGTGGTTGTTTGAAAAAGCGGCGGGTTTAATCGTCTTATCGGGCTTTCGTGATGGTGATATTGGACAACAAATCATCAAGGGCAATCTTGATACCGCCGAAGCGATATTAGCTGAATATTACCAACATTTTGGCGATCGTTTTTATCTAGAGCTGCAGCGTACGGGGCGTGAGAACGAGGAGTTAGTTCTGAATGCTTCGCTATTATTAGCGCAAAAACTAACGGTTCCTGTGGTAGCGACCAACGATATTCGTTTTGTCCACCAAGATGATTTTGAAGCCCACGAAACCCGCGTCTGTATTGGTGAAAGCTATGCCTTAGCGGATAAACGCCGAATCAAGCGCTATAGCGATCAGCAGTATTTCCGCAGCCCTGAGGAAATGATCGATCTGTTTAGTGATATTCCCTCCGCGATTGAAAATACCTTGGAGATTGCTAAACGTTGTAGTGTTGAAGTAGAGCTAGGCACCTACTATCTACCCGATTTCCCAATTCCTGATGGCCTAACCGAAGCCGAATTTTTCCGTAAAATCTCTTACGAGGGCCTTGATGAGCGCTTAGAGGTCATTCTCAAACCAGAGCAACCTGATTACGAAGAGCGCAAAAAAGAATATTACGATCGCTTAAAATTTGAACTCGATATCATTCTAGATATGGGATTTCCGGGTTATTTCTTGATCGTAATGGACTTTATTCAGTGGTCAAAAGATAACGATATTCCAGTAGGGCCAGGGCGTGGTTCCGGTGCGGGCTCGTTAGTAGCTTATGCGCAAAAGATTACCGATATTGATCCTATTTTATACGACCTGCTGTTCGAGCGATTCTTGAACCCAGAACGTGTTTCCATGCCGGATTTCGATATCGATTTCTGTATGGATCGCCGCGGAGAGGTAATCAACTATGTTGCCGATCATTATGGTCGTGAAGCGGTTTCGCAAATTGTTACCTTCGGTACGATGGCAGCAAAAGCAGTAGTGCGAGATGTTGCGCGAGCTCAGAGCAAGTCGTTTGGTCTAGCGGATAAAATATCCAAATTGATTCCACCCGATCCGGGTATGAGCTTAGCCAAGGCCCTCGATATGGAGCCCATGCTGAAAGAGTTCATTGATGAGGATGAAGAAGCGCAAGAAATTTGGGAAATGGCGCGCCGCCTTGAAGGTATCGCTCGTCAAACTGGTAAGCACGCGGGTGGTGTTGTAATCGCACCAACAAAGCTAACTGATTTTTCTCCTACAGCCTGTGATGAAGATTATACCGGTCTCGTTACTCAATTTGATAAGAGCGATGTAGAAGAAGCGGGTCTAGTTAAATTCGATTTCTTGGGTCTTCGAACCCTAACGATTATCGATTGGGCAGTTAAAACCATTAACCGTTTTAAAGATAAAACCGGCGAACCCCATATTCGCATCGAAGACATCGACCTCGATGATAAAGAGTCGATTGAATACTTAAAAACGGCGCAAACCACCGCGGTATTCCAATTGGAATCCCGTGGTATGAAGGATCTAGTTCGCCGCCTCCAGCCCGATAACCTAGAAGATATGATCGCCTTGGTGGCCCTGTTCCGACCGGGACCACTTGAGTCAGGCATGGTAGATGACTTTATTAACCGTAAGCACGGTCGTGCGGAAGTGGCTTATCCACACCCAGATTTCCAACATGAAAGTTTGAAAGGCATTCTTGAGCCGACTTATGGGGTAATCGTTTACCAAGAACAGGTAATGCAAATTGCCCAGGTCTTGGCGGGTTATACCCTAGGTGGCGCGGATATGTTACGTCGTGCCATGGGTAAGAAAAAACCGGAAGAGATGGAAAAGCAGCGTGGTACTTTCCGTGAAGGGGCTATCTCCGTCGGAGTTGATCCTGATCTGGCGATGAAAATTTTCGATCTTGTAGAAAAATTCGCCGGTTATGGTTTTAACAAATCTCACTCCGCAGCTTATGCGGTGGTTTCCTATCAAACACTGTGGTTGAAGCGACATTACCCTGCACCGTTTATGGCGGCGGTATTGACCTCGGATATGCAAAATACCGACAAGGTCGTAGGCTTTGTTGAAGAATGCCGAGAGATGGGTCTAGATCTAGTTTTACCTAATGTTAATCAATCTGAATTCGGTTTTATCGTAAATGATGATGGTGCTGTGGTATATGGTTTAGGCGCAGTTAAAGGGGCCGGGGAAGGACCGGTAGAAGCTATTGTTGAAGCTCGAGAAGCAGGAGGCGACTTTAAAGATCTCTTCGATTTTTGTGAGCGCTGTGATTCGAAAAAAATTAATAAGCGAGTTTTAGAAGCATTAGTCAGATCAGGTGGCTTTGACTGCTTTGGTCAAGACCGTGCGGTCATGATGGCCAGTATTGAAGATGCAGTAAAAGCCGCCAACCAAAGTGCGGCCAACGAAGCCTCTGGAGTATTTGATTTATTCGGCGATGTAGAAGCCGAAGCGGCAGAATCTGATCATCATGATGTCTACGAGAAGCATCGCCATTTGCGCGGCTGGACGTTAAAAGAACGTTTGCAGGGAGAAAAAGATACCCTGGGGTTATTCGTTACTGGTCACCCATTTGATGAATACGAAGATGAAGTGCGCCAGCTTGCGCCGACTAAATTGTCGAATTTACGCGATGATAAGAAAGTACAAAAACTCGCTGGGCTAATTGTGAACCTGCGTGTAATGAAAAATAAGCGCGGTGAAAATATGTGCTTCATCACCTTGGATGATAGAACGGGGCGAGTTGAAGTATCCCTTTTCTCTGAAGTCTTCGAGCAAGTTCGTGAAGTGATCGACAAAGATAAAGTCATTATTATTGAAGCGAATGTACGTCACGATGATTATTCCGGCGGCTTAAAAGCCAATGCGATTAACGCCATGGAAATTAGCCAGGCACGTTTGAATTATGCACAATCCTTACGGGTGAGTGTTAAGCGTGAACAATTGGATAATAAATTTATTGGTAACCTTAAAGAGATGCTACAGCCAGTGAACGCACAACAAGGGGAATATGGTTGCCCTGTGATTTTACAATACTCGAATGATAGTGCGCGGGCGGATATTCAGTTAGGGGACTATTGGCGGATTCGTCCAACGGACGAGCAGCTATTGGTCTTGAAATATGCGTTTGGTGAAGAATCTGTAGCGATGGATTATTCGTAATAGCATGATTCCTAATAGATTGAATCATAAATGAAAAAAGAAACGGTCATTGAAGTGTTGTTGCAGTCGGATATTCTGACTTCAACAATAAAATTAGAAGGTAATATTGTTGTTGCTTTCAGTTCAGGTGTCGACTCTACTGTTTTATTGCATGCATTAACTTCTGTAATGTCTCTTGCAAGCTCAAAAATTAAAGTAATTCATGTTCATCATGGGTTATCAAACCATGCTGATGATTGGGCGCAACATGCCCAATCAACTTGCGCTCAGCTATCTCAAGAATTCTCTATCGATATCGAATGCATAATTGAACGCGTGAAACTTGATGATTACTCTGATGGCCTTGAACAAGCGGCTCGAAAAGTCCGTTATGATATTTTCGAAAAACATTGTCGTGAGGGTGATGTTTTATTACAGGGCCATCATCTTGATGATCAAATTGAAACTTTTTTCATGCGAGCATTACGAGGCAGTGGATTAACGGGGCTGTCTGGTATCCCTCAGCAGAGAATCTTATCTCGAGAGAATCGCTGTCAGATATTGCGCCCTTTGCTAAGTATTGAGAAAGCTCAACTGATAGAATATGCCGAGCAGCATCAGTTGACTTGGGTTGAAGATGAATCAAATGCTGATTCAACGATCGACAGAAATTGGTGGCGTAATGAATTGTTGCCGCTAATTTGGCAGCGCTATCCAGATAAAAAGCAGTCACTCGCTCGAACGCTCGATAATATTCAACATGAACAGGCTTTATTACAGCAGTTAATTGCCGAAAAAGTTCATATAAATAGCGCTTCTGACCTTCAGTCTACAGATATTCATCCTGCGTTTAATGAAATTCCTCGTTTTGATTTAGATCTCATTTGGCATCTTGGAAAATCAATTGAGCAATCAACGGCTTTAAGCTATTTACGTTCATGGCTTGCGCAGTATGTTGATATCTTACCTTCAGCCATACAAATGCAATCTATCTATGTTGATATGATTCAGGCTCGACATGACGCTGAGCCAAGTTTTAGCTGGAATGGCCATACTCTTTATCGCTATAGCAATTGCTTATATCTTTGTGGTGAGAAAAGTAAAAAAACACCACTATTAGAGAGTTGGCAAGGTCAATCCTTTGACTTTAAGTTTGGCCAACTAATGTGTGCTAAAGAGACATTAGATCATGGGTTAATCCCCGGATGCTATGGTATTAGGTTCTGGCAAGCGGGAGATGTCGCTAAGCCAGTTGGGCGTTCAACGCGCAAGATGAAAAAGTGGTGGCAAGATTTTAAGGTGCCTAGCTGGGCTCGTCATTATTGGCCACTCGTAGTGGATAAGAATACGGGGCAGATAGTTGCTGTTCCTGGGCTATTTGTCTGTCAGAATTATCATGAGAAAGGTGATGGCTGGCGATTAAGTTGGAGCTTTAAGCGTAATGGCTAAACTCTAAGATAACCAGCTCATACGAGAGCGGATTATAGGAATGAGAATATGAGAAAGACAATTAATAATATAATAAAAACGTTGAGGCTCTCAACGATAGCAATCTTGTATCTGGGTATATTCGCTTTCAATGCAAATGCCGCTGATCAAAAAATGGTCTTACAAGTAGATGCGAGTTTAGCCATCAATCAACAAGTTGAGTTTGGTTCTGCACCTTTTGTTCTTTTAGAAGGTGAACCCTCTACTTTGGCCGAAGAAGGTTTAGGTGGTTATAAAGTAGAATTACTGGCTGAAAGAAATCAAGATAAGAGCTATACCGTATTCAGCAAAATTTATAACTATACTAAATCAGGCTATACCTTATTAGGAGCGCCAAGTCTTAAATTAGAGTATCAAACTTTGGGGATTATTAATTTTGAGTCAGAAACCGCTGGAGCTGTTGTCTTAGAGTTGGAGATTGTGAAAAGAGCGGCTATGACAGTGGATACCTCTGACTTTGGTAATAGCATCCGTTAAATACGGCTTCATAATAGTCTTTAAGATTGCTCATTTAAAAGTTTGCGTAGTGCAAAACTCACAAACGGTGTGCAACTCTTTCAAACCTCCTACATTGTCCCGTTCTGGTATATACAGGTAATAAATCTCGACTTTATTATTCTTGCACGTTTTCACACGTGTAGATAAAAATAATAAGGGAGTCATCATGAGTACAGGATTCAGGTTCAAACTGACTACTTTGGTCAGTGCTTTAGGTGTTATTTCAATGAGCGCGGCAGTCAATGCTGAGCTGCACCATTCTTTAGATTATGCTAATTCAGCACAAGCAAAGGAAATCTCAATTTCCAGTAAGGCTCACGGGAATCAAACAGATAAAGTTTTTGTAGATGGGCTAGGGCGTGAGATCAGTCTGCGAGGCTTCAATGTTTCTGGTGAGGTTAAGCTTGCTGAAAATGGATTTCAACCATTTGCTAATGTTGATGATGCTAAGGCCAGTTTTGACTTATTAGGTCAAAAAACAGGCAGCAACATGGTTCGTTATACCGTGGCTTGGGAAGGGATACATCCTCAACCCGGAGTTATTGATTACACTTATTTAGATAATGCTATTAGTTATATGCGCCAAGCGATTAACAATGGCATTTATGTTTTAGTTGATTACCATTCGGATTTATTCAGCCGTCATACTTTTAAGATTGATTCTAAAGACACGGGAAATGGAGCACCTGAATGGGCTGTTCCTCCTGTTATTGGTAAAGATGACTGTAGCCTGCCGTGTGATTTAACCTGGTCGGCTCATAAGCTGTCAGATTCTGCAGTACGTAATGCCATGAAGTCATTCTGGTATGACCAATGGATTATGGATACTGATATCGCAGATACTGTAGAGCTTTATATTCCTGCGAATAATCGCTGCGCAGATATTCAAGGCGGTAACATGAATAACTCAACTACAGTATTGGGTTATAGCTGTAATAGCATGGCTAATCAGCAATGGAAATACAATAAATCAGGCACACTGCAATCTAAGAAAGATGAATCCAAATGCTTAGATGTCGCGGGTGCAAAAACAGGCAATAATACTGATATTCAAATATATACCTGCAATGGGACTAAAGCTCAAAAGTTTATTGTAGATAAAGTTGGTCGCTTACACAGCGCGTTAGACTTTAATAAATGTGTTATCGATAACTCGGGTAATCTTGCGCTCTGGGATTGCAGTACGACCAATAAAGGCCAGCAATTTGTACTGCGAAATACTGCAAGTGGGGAGAATGTTGGTGAAAGTTTAACGTATTCTCAAACTGCATTTGTTTGGCAAATAGGTAAAGTAGCCGAATACATGAAAGCGCAAATGACAGAATACGAGTTTGCTCATGTACTAGGCTTTGAGCCACTGAACGAGCCATATGATGGTGGTGTTGGTGCAATGAGTTATAAAGAATTCGATAACCAGCTAATTTGGCCTTTTTACGAGCGTGTACGTGCTGAACTGGATGCTAAAGGGATTAGTGAAAAGCCTGTGTACGCAGAGCCAATGGTTTTCTGGAGTTCAATTGCCGGTATCACAGCGCCAGCAACAGGGGGGCATTATTTAGATTATCAGCCAGGTGACGGCTTTGTATTCACCCCCCATTTTTATGACCAAGGCCGTATGGGAGTGAATGATTTATCGGTTGCCCGCAATGGTGCCCATTTCCCTAATTTAGATCAGATACGCGATGAGGCCCGTTATTTGAATCTTGCGACTTTCTTATCTGAGTTTGGTATGTGGTTAGATGGTTATGGCCAAACTGATACTGAGCGTGTTGTGAACGGTACCTATCAAGGAATGGAATCTTCAGATCGTGGGCATGGTAAAAACCGTTTTGTCGACTTCTATACGCCTCTAATCAGTGGTGCTCAGTGGCAGTGGGACTATTACTACGATAATCATCATGAATATCAAAATGGCAATACTAGCAAGCTAAAAACCACAGAAGATGCTTGGAATGGTGAGAATTTTTCTGTGATTAACAATTACGGACAAGATTATAACGTGAAAGCGAATCTGGTGGAGCGTTCATATCCAAGAGCGGTTCAAGGTGAGGTAATGCATTTTGCTTATGAAGGTCTGGTACCTGATGAAAATAATTCAGTAATGGCTTATCGTTCAATTCGAACGAGTCTCGCTAACAACTTCATTGATAAAGAATTTTTCCGCAATACCAAGTTTTCTTTCTTAGCTTGGAAGGGGCGTAATAGTGATGCGCCGACAGAAGTTTATGTCCCTAGGCATATGAACCCTAGTGGGCTGACAGTGATTACTGAGAAAGGCGTTTTCAATAATCTTCAGGTTACTTCAAATACAGTAAATGCTCATAACGAAGTACTGGTGCAAGCAGATCCTAATAAAAAGGCTGGTGCAGGTCACATAGTGACAGTCTGGGATGATGTTGATAGTAATGAAAATGCTAACAGCTTCCATTTCACTTTGATCATTGATGGCAATGCCGGTATATCTGCCGTTTCATTAGAGCAATTACGTTTGTCTCTTATCGAAACTGTGAATGCTCAACGCAGCCCAGTTTATTTAACGACAGACATGACTCATGGTGGTTATCCTGCGGATAAAGGTGCTGGTAATGGCTGGATTAGCTTAGTTAATCAGCGCAGTGGAAAATGTTTAGATGTTGCGGGTGGCCGTACTTTCAATGGCACCAATGTTCAAAGCTATCAGTGCAATGGCTCTAATGCTCAGAAATGGATGTATGAACCTTCTACTGGCTTTTTACGCAGTGGCGTGAATTCAAATAAATGCCTCGATAATGGTGGCCAAAACCGAAATGACGGAAAACTTGTGATTTGGGGCTGTCAGAACTCTAATAACATGCGTTGGGATTTTGTCGGTAATACTATTGTTCCTCGAGTAAATCATGCTTATGCAATTGACGCTTATGGAACAGGTAATAGTACTAATGTTGGTATTTGGTCTAAGCATAATGGTAGCAACCAACATTGGGTAAAGAAGTACTAATATTTAGGGATTTACACTCCTTCTTTAAATAGTGCTTTCAATAAGCCATATTCTTAATCTTAAGGATATGGCTATTCATTTCTGTTTTCTTTTATCCTATAAAGTTAATTTTTTACACGATAGTAAAACTATTAATGTTGAATCATGTAGCACAGATATAATCGCGACTGATATCTAAATCATTCTGTGACACCAAGTATTAAGATTAAATTGTAAACACTAGGAATGATTGAATTCAATTAAAAGCTATAGGCGATGTTGGTCTTCAATTAACAACAGTGAGTAGGTGGAATAGAAGTAGTAGGAAACCTGATTACTGAAACATCAAGGTAAACTGTCAATAAACCTCAGAATAAATGATGTTATTTTGGCGAAATTGTAAAATATAGTCTCCCTTTCAATAATTTTACTTACGTAAGATTGCAAATATTCGATTTAAATGGATAATCCTTAACCAAATAATGGCGTATTTTGTCTGTTGTTCGAAAAATATTACCGACTCCGTCACATCTGTAAAATATTCACTCGAAATGTAAAATTATCAAAGTTACATGTTGTGACAGTGATAGTATGCCGGCGAAAACTCACGGAACTCGGTCTATGTAGTAGCGATCACGTTCTACTGTAGACTCAAATGGAATAGTTCAACATGTCTATTAAAGATATTTCACAAAGATATTTATCAAAAATTGTATTCACAATTTTTTTAATGACAACTTCTAGTCTTGCTTTGGCTGGAGTTGATTCAATTACCGTCTCTGATGCTTTAATTGTTGAGGGAGAATCCGGTATTGCAACTGTAACCATATCTCCAGCGGCAGGAGTAAATGGGCAAGTAATTCTGTTTGAAACTGGTGGCGGAGATGCAGCTTCTAATGATTATACGATTACAAGTGACAGAATAGTAATTCCAAGTGGTGAGACGACTGGACAAATTAACATTTCAGCAGAGAGAGATTTCCGTAATGAGAATCCAATTGAAACGTTTAATCTAGGTGTTCGTGTAGATCATGTTGTTAACTCTGGTTTTGAGAATGGCTCTGCTGGTTTTGAACCATTAGCTGCAGGCAATACTTTTGAATTAAACCCTGAATCTACTTATGGTGGTTCAGGAAGTAATGAGGTTCTAGAGATCGACTCTGAATCACAAGGCTATCAAGATATTATCATCAAGCCGGGAGTTGAGTATAAGGTATCTTTAAAAGCAACTAGGAGAACAGATAGTGCGCCAACTGGAGAGATCGATACTAAGATCGATATCTTAGATTTCAATGACTTTAATAACGTAATAGCGACTCATTTGTTCACTCGAAATAACTCTAGTTGGGCATTTACGGGGGAAAGTTTTTCAATTCCGGCTTCAAATACAGTCAATAAAGTACGTATTCGCTTCACAACAACAAATACACAAACATTAGGTATGATCATTGATGATCTTTCCGTTGTCGCTGTTCCGACAATAGTTAATGGTTCAGCAGATGGTTTAGGTTTTTTACCTGATGATGTAGCCATTGTGAGTTTAATTGACTCAGGTGATGCTGGAACCCCTAGGGTCGTTATTCAAAATGTCCCTCCATATATCTCGGGTTCAGTTGTTGCTAAATTTCAATTTACGACCAATGTAAAGAATTTTGATGTTACTGATATTGCTCTAACAAATGCAACCGCTAGTAATTTTTTAGCGATAAGTAAATCAAGTTACAGTGTGACAATTACACCTAGTAGTACTGGCGAAGTCTCAATAAATATCGCAGCTGGAGCAGCTCAAAAAGATAATTTCACCTCTCGGGACAGTGTTGCAGCATCTGCACTGACTATATTCGATGATCAAAAACCAAACCTTCAATTTCTGAATGTACCAGCTTCAAGCAATAAATCCGTTACAGTTAGCTTTAAGTTTAATGAAGATGTAACCACTTTTACGGCTTCGAATGTTAATTTAGTCAATGCCAATATTAGCGAGTTTACTAAAATTTCTAATTCGGAATATAGCGCTAAAATATCTCCTATTAATGAGGGTATTGTTGGTTTTAGTGTTTCTGCGGGGGTGGTGTCAGATATAGTAGGGCTTATTAATGATGCCGCTTCGTCGTCGTATCATTATGATACCACCAAACCTGTCATTACACTGACTGGAGCGGATCCACAAAGTATCGAACTGGGTAATGCTTATATTGAATTAAACGCAACGGCTTTGGACTCAGTCGACGGTGATTTAACCGGCGCGATTGTGATTGATAGCTCAGCGGTGAATACCAATGCTGAAGGGACTTACTCTGTTAGCTATACCGTAAAAGATGTAGCGAATAATCAAACGGTTGTAATGCGTACGGTGAATGTAACAGCGGATACCACAAAGCCAGTAATTACACTAACAGGCGATGCTGTAATCTCAAGTGAGCTGGGTTTAAGTTATACCGATGAAGGCGCTACCGCAGTTGATAATATCGATGGTTCTTTAACCGTTGATGTGGCGGGAGATACGGTTGATGTGAATACAGTTGGTGATTACACCATCACTTATAACGTTAGCGATTCGGCGGGTAATGCGGCAGTCCAAGTAACGCGTTTAGTAAAAATCACCGCAGATAAAACCAAGCCAGTAATTACACTAACAGGCGATGCCGTAATCTCAAGTGAGATGGGTTTAAGCTATGCCGATGAAGGTGCTACCGCAGTGGATAATATCGATGGTTCTTTAAGTGTCGATGTGGCGGGAGATGCCGTTGATGTAAATACGGTGGGTGACTACACCATCACT
>PJEL010000219.1_pt1 | contig 69448 bp, 66 predicted proteins | sample 1853271 | NCBI WGS metagenome assembly PJEL01 (sample SAMN08108733, study PRJNA415343) | Invertebrate metagenome, whole genome shotgun sequencing project. | host: Globobulimina | place: Sweden: Gullmar Fjord | collected 2015-08
TAATTGCCACTTGGTTATGTTGTATATGTTCTTCATATTTTCTTTTAAATTAAACTTATAAACTAATAAAAAGTGGCACACAAAAAGCCCACCACTAGGAGAGCCGAAGCTCTTATAAGGGTTTCCCCCTATAACGATAAACACGCCCTAATGATGGGTTTTTCGTGTTTATCGATTTTTAACCATGCCATCGCAAAAGCAATGGGTTAGGTTGTATCTATATTATATAACTTGTCGGGTGTATTACAAGATACTGTACTAACACATCAACTTTACTAAATTGATATAATCTGATATAGTTAACATATCAAATAAACATATGACACAAAATACCAATTTTGACCAGAGATTACGGGACATTCCTGATGAAATTTGGTCTATCATTACACAAATTGATCAGTTGCAAGGACAGTGGATTGCAGGGGCAAAATTAAGTCCTCAAGTTTTAGGTCGTTTAAAAAAATCTGTTTTGATTACTTCTACAGGTGCTTCTACTCGTATTGAGGGAGCTAGACTTTCTGACGAGGATATCGAGAAAATGATGAGAGGTATTAATATTCAAAAGTTTACTGACCGTGATAAGCAGGAAGTTCAAGGTTATTACGAACTCTTAGAAAATGTTTTTAATTCTTGGAAGACACTTCGCTTTAACGAAGGCACTGTCAAACATTTTCATAGTGAACTTTTGAAATATGTGGATAAAGACCAAGAACATAAAGGCGATTATAAAAAGCAGGAGAATAAAGTTCACATGATTAATGAGACTGGCGAATCAGTGGGCGTGCTTTTTGATACTACTCTCGCTTATCTTACTCCAAAAGAAATGCTTGAATTGATTGAGTGGACTAATGAAGCTTTGGAAGAAAATAAATATCATACACTTTTAATCGTTGCTAATTTTATTGTTGAATTTCTAAAAATTCATCCGTTCCAAGACGGCAACGGTCGTGTTTCTCGTATCCTGACAAATCTCTTGCTTCTTAAAGAGGGCTACGAATACATGCCTTATGTGTCTCATGAGAAATTGGTTGAGGATAATAAACCAGATTATTATGTTGCCCTTAGCAAGAGCCAAAAAACAATCGGCTCTAAAAAGGAAGATATCACTCCGTGGCTCGAGTTCTTTTTCACACTCTTTTTAGAGCAGTCTAAGATGGCAGTTGATTTACTTTCAAAGGAAAATGTGGAAAAACTCTTGACTCTCAAACAAATGGCAGTTTTTCAGTATCTACAGGAGACTAATGAACCTGCCACTCCAATGGAGATTGCCAAACAAACTAAGGTTGCCAAGCCAACTGTTAGACAGGCTTTGGATAAGTTGATGCGACTTAAAAAGATTGAACGAGTTGGTCAAGGGCGTAGCACCAGTTACAAGAAACTATAAAATAAACACATGTCTAAAATTGGGATTCTGCACATCTGCACTACCGTTTTTTCCCAGCCCATTGTTAGACGACTCAGCGTTCCCTTTAAACTTAATTACTACTCACAGCGCAACAAAAGCGCAAAAACAACACTCCAAAGAACTGGAAAACTCCAGCAAGTATGCTATCTTATTGCATATGGTTGAGGCACTTTACTTACTATGCAAAGTGTTCGCCCGAACATGCTCCGCATGTTCTAAGGAGGAGTGATGGAGAATGGTATTCCACCACCTTGCTAAGGTGTTGCGTCTTAGGCGCGTGCAGGTTCGATTCCTGTCTCCTCCGCCTTCGCTCGCCATAGCCTTGGCGAAGTCGGATTCGCTTAGAGCTTTTATTGAAAAGCATTTTATGTAAATAATTTATTTGCACACATTCAATAGAATATTCATATCCCAAATGATATACTCACAATAACATGACACATATAAAACTAAGAGATGATATAGAATACATCATTCATTCTGATGATCGTGGCAATATAATTGGACCGATTTCTAAAACACACGCACATGCCAAAGGTATTCGTGCAAATCTTACACATTACAGCACTTGGTCTATGATATATCATTTACAATCAGGCAAGTACGGAATACAGTTGAAGAATCCAAAAAAGCATGACAAGCATACTGCTGGTAAGTGGGACATGGGCGTAGCAGGGCACAATTTCTATGAAAAACAAGGTGAGGAATATGTACCACTTGATTTTAATGAAAATTTGAAAAAAGAAGCTATGGAAGAGATTGGAATAAATCTAAAAATGTTTGATGATATTGGCGACTTTGTAAATGCTACTCAAAATTCAGATGATGCCGTAGGTATTATTTTTGACCAATTTCATTATAAAACAGATATGAATAACGAATGGGCAGGGCTTGGTTTTGTTGTTGTACCAACTCAGAATGTAGAGTTTGTGGATGATGAGGTTATTGATTTCAAATGGCTAACACCAGATGAATTACAGGAGTTTATAGATACGGAAACAAATTACTGCTCACCACTTCCGTTAGTGTTTGAAAAGGCAGAGCAATTTAGAAAACAACATTTTACAAATTAACATGCAAAAGCTAGAGCTTAAAAACAGAAAAGGGCAGAGAATTGTCGGAGTACTAGAAACTCCAAAGAGAGAGAGTCCTAATAAAAGATGCTCCACATTCATATTACAAGCAGTCAGAACAAGAAGATTGTACAAACGCTATTAAGTCTTGGCTAGCTAGAGTGCTTCAATAAATACACACAGTGCGCAAATCACCAACTTACATAGATGAGCTACGAAATAGTATATACTACAGTATATACTATTTTAACTTGTGGAGAATAGCACGCATTTCTTTTTATATCTGCTACAATAATATTTATGAACCCCGTTAGAAATTACTAGCGAGGTGGAATATGTTTAATTTACATAATACATGACAGAACAAAATAAAATTTCTAACAGGGTGAAAGTAGCAATAAATGGTTTTGGCAGGATTGGCAGGGCATTCTTTAAGCTCTCTGCGCGTAATCCAAATATTGAAATAGTGGCTATCAACGACCTCGCAGACAAAGAGAATCTAGAATATCTGCTTAAATACGACTCCGTGTACGGCATATTCTCTGGCAACCTCGGTGGCGTAGAGTTTTTCCAAGAGAAGAATCCAATAAACCTACCATGGAGGAGTCTTGGCGTAGATGTTGTAGTAGAATCTACTGGAGTATTCCGCACGCGTGAGAAGGCGAGTACACATATACAGGCAGGTGCAAAACGCGTTGTAATTTCTGCTCCAACGGCTGATGTACAGACTGTACTTATGGGGGTAAATGAAGATAAAATAAAAGAAAATAAAATTACTTGCAACGCGTCATGTACCACCAATGCTGCGAGTCCAGTGCTTTTTATTTTAGATGAGACACTTGGTGTAGAGGCTGCCATACTAAATACAATACATGCATACACTGCTACACAGAGTACGGTAGACAGACCAAATAGGGATTTAAGGAAGGGTCGCTCTGCAGCTGTTAACATTGTACCTACAAGCACAGGAGCGGCTATCGCAACAACCAAAGCTTTGACACAGCTTGAAGACAAGTTTGATGGAGTGGCACTTCGCGTGCCTGTACCATGTGGCTCTATAGCAGACATTACATTCATCGCTAAGCGTCCAACCACAAAGGAGGAAGTAAATACATATCTTACAAACGCAGCAGAGAGCGCCAGATGGAAGAGTATTTTCGCTATTACGGAAGAACAGCTTGTCTCTTCAGATATTATAGGCAGACCAAAGAGTGCCATAGCAGATCTCTCTATGACGCGTGTTGTGAATGGGAATCTTGTAAAAGTACTCGCATGGTATGATAACGAGGTAGGCTACGCCAGTAGCTTGCTTGCACATGTGTTAGCTACTGGCAATTATAAATTTTAATTTGTAAATTATAATTGAATAACAAATGAAATAATGTTCAAAACATTTAAAATTAAAACATTGAATTATCATGAACCCCGTTAGAAATAATAAATAAGTTTAAATGATATTACTATGACAGAAAATAATGATAAACAAATTTCTAACGGGGTTAAGATTTTCTTTGCCACAGATCACGCAGGATTCCAACTCAAGAATGAGCTTCTGGAATATGTAAGTAGCGAGCTAGGCTATGAGGTAGTAGATGAAGGTGCGCACGAGTACAATGGTGCGGATGATTATCCAGACTTTATACATAAGGCAGCTCGCGCGGTTGCAGATGATCCAGAGAATAGACGCGCAATAATACTTGGCAGATCAGGTCAAGGCGAGGCGATGGTTGCAAATAGATACAATGGTGTACGAGCTGCTGTATATTACGGAGCTCCAAGCATAAGTCAGGTAAATGCAAGCGACACAGAGATAGACATACTCACTTCAACCCGCGTGCACAATAACGCCAATGTCTTGTCTCTCGGCGCAGGATTCTTAACAACTGAAGACGCTAAAATAGTCGTGGCATCATGGTTGGGACAAGGTTTTCCAGCCGAGGAGCGACATCTGCGGCGTATCCAAAAAATTGAAGAAGTAGACCATCAACCCTAAATTGCAAATTGTTCAATAACAAATTATAATATAAACTATGACAGCAAACAGCCAAAAGGATTCAGAGACTGCAGAATACGATTTATTAAACTTTTAATACAATGCTCTCAAACACTAAAATTAAAGAGTTGGAGCGTATGGCAAATACAATCCGCCAAGACATCATTAAGATGCTAGTAGAGGCTGGTAGTGGGCATACTGCTGGGCCACTCGGTATGGCAGATGTCTTTACTCTGCTTTATTTCCATGTTCTTAATCATAAACCAGACGACCCGCATTGGGATGATAGAGACAGACTAATACTTTCTAATGGACATATAGCACCTGTCCAATATGCAACCATGGCGCGAGCAGGGTACTTTCCACTCAAAGAGCTCGCTACACTACGGAAGTTTGGCAGTCGTCTGCAGGGGCATCCACATCGTGAGTACTTGACGAGTATGGAGATTTCTTCAGGGCCACTCGGTAGCGGGCTTGGGCAGGCAGTTGGCATGGCACTTGCAGAGCGTATCAATGCTGGAGTAACATCAAGCAAATTCTTCTACTGTTTGCTTGGTGATGGTGAGCTTAATGAAGGTGTAGTATGGGAGAGTGCATTACATGCCGGTAAGGAGAAGTCGCATAATCTTATAGGAATAATAGATCGTAATGATATACAAATAGACGGGTACACACATGACATAATGCCACTTGAGCCACTAAAGGCAAAGTGGGAGAGCTTTGGTTGGCATACTCAAGAAGTTGACGGACATAATTTAGATGAGCTTAACTCCGCGATAGAGCTGGCAAAAAGCGTAAACAACAAGCCGAGCATGATTATAGCCGTAACAGTACCGGGCAAAGGTGTAAAAGAATTTGAAAGGAAGCCAGAGTGGCACGGTAAGCCGCCGAGTAAAGAAGAGGGGCAAATGGCATTAGCAGAATTAAAGAGTAAATATGCTTAATAAAGATTTAAATTTGAATAAAAATCTTTTTGATAAAGATGTTGAGATGGTCGCACTTCGCAACGGTTTCGGCGAGGGACTGCTACAAGCTGCAAAAGAGAACGAGCACATAGTAGGTCTTTGTGCAGATCTTACCGAGAGTACTCGCATGCATCTTTTTGCAAACGAGTTTCCAGATCGTTTTATACAGGTTGGTATTACAGAGCAACACATGGCAGCTTGTGCGTCTGGGCTTGCAGCTATGGGCAAGGTGCCATTTATCTCTAGTTATGCGATGTTTAACCCAGGTCGCAACTGGGAGCAAATCCGCACGACAATTTGTTATAATGATGTGCCGGTTAAAATAGTTGGTAGCCACGCTGGTGTGTCCGTTGGCCATGACGGTGGCACACACCAAGCAATAGAAGACATAGCACTTACGCGTGTAATTCCGCGCATGGAGACAGTAGTGCCATGCGATGCCGTTGAGGCTAAGAAGGCAACACTGGCAATAGCTACCAGTGGCAAGCCAGCATACTTGCGGTTGGCACGAGAAAAGACTCCAGTAGTAACTACAGAGAGTACGCCGTTTGAGATAGGTAGAGCGTCTGTATTGTGGGACAATACAGACGCAGTTGACAGTAACGACGACGACACTAAAAACTACCAACTACCAACTAAAAACTCAGTCGCGATTATTGCATGTGGTACAATGGTGCATCAGGCACTTCTTGCAGCGCGCGAGTTAGAAAAGGTTAACATAGGCAGTATCGTAGTAAATCTCCACACTGTAAAGCCACTTGATGAAGATACAATAATTACAGTTGCAAAAAAATGTGGTGCGGTAGTAACTGCCGAGACACATCAGGTAGCGGGAGGGCTTGGTGGTAGCGTGGCAGAACTACTCTCACAAAAGTTACCAACCAAAATGAGTATGGTAGGAGTTAAAGATAAATTTGGTCAATCAGGCACACCAGAAGAGCTTATGGAACATTACGGGCTAGGTGTAGACGACATTGTCGGAGCTTCAAAAAGTTTACATACCTAAGTAGCACAAAATACGGAGACATGCTAAGTCTAGTTTTTTAATAAGATTTCTATATACAGTTATTCTAACCGTATATATCCCATTTTCATATAATTGCTTTATGCTATTTGTTCCAGCTTATAATCTTCTGGAGCATTTTGTAATAACTTTTCAAGTTCTTCTTTAGACAGCAGACCTTCTTGTGCTCCAACATGCTGTACAACATTCATAGAATTGATTGGCCCACGCTCAAGAGCCTCTGGCAAACTCATCCCAAGTCCAAGCATTACAGTAACAGTGCTAGAGAATGAATCTCCAGCACCCGTACGATCCACAGGTGGCGCAGGGTCAGGATACATTGGCATATGATACACATGTTTACCGTCTCCGGCGAATGCACCCCGCGGACCGTCTGTAATAACTGCTATCGTAGGTCCTAGATTACGCATCGCAGTTACTAACTCCACCATGTCGTCAGTATACAATCTCAGTATGCGTTGTGCCTCTTCTTTATTGCAGAAGAATATCTCACTTGCTCCGAACAAGTCATTTATCTTACCTTCAGCACTAAGCTTGATTTGGAATGTACCAGGCTGGAAGGCAAGTTTGACACCATTTTTTTTGACATACTCCGCAAGCTCATGGTGGTAGTACTGTCCATGTTCTCCAACACTGGAGAAGTATATCCATTTTGGTTGTTTGGTAAAGTTTGGGATTTCGTACGGCCAAGGATTGTGTTTTATTAAAATTGTACGCTCAGCACCGTATCGTAATACAAAGTGGTAATGAGTTGGATACTCTTCGCTTATATTTACAAGATTGAGATTAACTCCATCTTTCTCCCATACTGTTTGTGCTGCTACTCCATTTTCATCTTTACCAACAAATGTAGCAAGTGCAGTATTAAGACCAAGCCTCGCGGCAGATACAGCCGCATTACCGGCATTACCAACACCATGTATTATATCTACATGTTCGTATTCAATTTTATCGCCAAAATTCATGCAAATCTTCTCTACACCGCCATCATTCCATACATGAATATTTTTAAGATCTATAAAGGCATCGGTAGTTACATCTCCAATAGCCACAAAATCATATTCTTCCATAAAATTCATAATAACATATATCATACAAAAAATACCACAATCACATGTGCATAAAATAGAACGACAAATAAAACGACATAGGGTGTCGTTCTATGTTGGGTATAGATGTGTTGTCGTGTTATTATTTGCGCATATATAAATAATAGATAACACATATGAGTAAAGATAAAAAACAAAGTGCGTACGCGCAATCTGGCGTAGATACAGTTGCAGGTGAGCGTGCTGTAGATTTGATAAAACCACATGTAGAAAAGACCTTTAAAAATTGGGAAGGCACTGTACTTTGCGGTGTTGGAGGTTTCGGTGCAGTACTTGAGCATGCAGACGGTACTGTAAGTGGTTATTCTACAGACGGTGTCGGCACAAAGATTTTATTGGCAATGATACTCAATAAGCACGACACTGTTGGGCAAGAGCTTGTAGCTATGTGTGTTAATGACCTCGCAATGATAGGTATACAACCGCGTGTATTCTTAGACTATATGGCAATGCATAAGCAAGAGCCAGAGCGTACAGAGCAAATTGTCAAAGGCGTAGCGCAGGCATGCGAGGTTTCGGGCAGTGTCCTAATAGGTGGAGAGATGGCAGAAATGCCAGGCGTATATGCAGAAGGACACTACGATTTAGCAGGTTTTTCCGTGGGATTTGCATCATCTAAAGATGAACTTATAACAGGAGAGAATATAAAAGCTGGGATGAAAATTTGGGGCTACCCGTCAACAGGAGTACATACAAATGGATTTAGCCTAATACGCAAGGTATTTGATATTGATCACGAAAAGACAGAAGAGGCATTGGCAATTCTGGGTACACACCACGATGTACTTGGTCGCACGCTTGGTGAAGAGTTAATGGAACCGACAGACCTGTACCCACGCATTGTACAATCACTTCGCAAAGAACATGAAATTGCCGGCTTGGTAAATATTACTGGTGGTGGTTTCTACGAAAATCCTCCGCGCATCATGCCCGGTGGTCTTGCGGCACAATTTGATGTGAGTGCGTGGGAGCGTCAGAAGATTTTTGATCTTATCCAAGAGACAGGCAATATAACACAAGAAGATATGTTACATGCCTTTAACTGCGGTATCGGTTTTCTCGCAATTTCAAACGGCTCACTACCTGAGCCGTTTGTAGAGATTGGAGAAATTATCAAGAACGAGAATAAAGATTCACAATTTATATGAACAAGATTGATATATTTAAACTTGTTAGCATGAATTATATGTTATAATAGCAACATTAATATGAGGACATTACGAGAAGTTTTACAAGACGCGAAAGAAAAAAGAGTGGCAATTGGGCATTTTAATGTTTCAGATTCTACACAGTTTACTGCCATCGTGAGTGCAGCGCGTGAGCTTAGTTTACCAGTCATTATAGGGGTAACAGAGAATGAGCGAGACTTTATTGGTATGGAGAATGTTGTTGCTATGGTGCGTTCAGAGCGCAATCAAGGAAGAGAGGTTTATTTAAATGCTGATCATCATCATAGCACTAAGGCATGCAAGCGTGCTATTGATGCTGGCTTTGACTCTGTAGTATTTGACGGCGTAAAATTAAGTAAAGAAGAAAATATATCCAAGACGAGAGAAGTTGTAGAGTATGCAAAAAAGAAAGCCCCTAGATTCACTAGGCTCGCTCGGGGCGACCAGCACATAGATGCGCTGGTAGAAGCAGAACTTGGATATATTGGCACATCAAGCAAGGTATTAGATGAGTTGCCAGAAGGTATCAATCTAGACATGCTACCGACCGCAGAAGATGCGCAAGATTTTCTAAAGCAAACGGGAGTGGATGCACTCGCACCGGCGGTTGGTAATCTGCACGGCATGCTCAAAGGTGGCAATAACCCGTCTCTTAAAATTGACCTTATATCACAAATACGCAATGCACTGCCAGATACACATCTGGTACTGCACGGTGGCTCTGGACTTACTGATGAAGACTTTACAGGTGCAATAAAAGCTGGGATAAACTGCGTGCATATGAACACTGCGATAAGACGCGCTTACAGGAGTGGCATTGAAGAGGCATTTGAAAGTGATCCAGACCAAATAGCACCGTACAAATATCTAGTCAAGGCCAGAGACGCGGTAAGCGAAGTTGTAAAAAATAGGTTAGAATTATTTAGTAGTAGTTAATTTTTAAACATATGAACGACATTTTTTATAAACTAGCGTCAGTAAGTATTTTTATAGTTTTAAGTTTAGTATATTATAATACATACCTTGTCTCAGAGTCTGTAGATAAAATATTCTTAACACTTTCAACATTCCTTTTTGCACTACTTACTGGTTTCTTTATATCAAGACAATCAGGGCGTTACGGTGAATTAAGAAAACTTACAGCAAATTTTGATGGTAATATATCTTCAATTTATCGCATATTCGGACATTTTTCTCCAGAAACACAAAATAATGCTGGTGAGATTATAAAGAATCATTATAAAAAGATAGTATCTGGTGGCTGGGATTATCCACTTACACATAAAACAACTACATTAACAGATTTACATAAAGAAATTGATGTGGCTGTAGACAGGGATGGTACGGACGGAGTCAGAGGAGCGTCAATTTCACGGATTATGTTTGCACTTGGTGACTTACAGAAAATTCGCAAGAGTATGGTCGCTTTGCGAAATGAGAGAATTCCAACCTTTCAGTGGATGTTAGTGTATCTCTTGACTGCTATTTTGTGTTTTGTCGTGTCCACGATTGATTCATATCATCTTGTGCTTGGTTCACTAGTCAAGGCCGCGTTTGTTGTTGCTGTTTTTTCTGTTGTTATGCTACTTAATAAGCTAGATAGCCTACAGTTATTCGGTGGTAGTATCGGAGAGGATTCTGCCAATGATGTAATAGAAATTATTGATAAGAAAAAATAGATGTTATTAAAATTTTACCTAGTTTAAAAAGTCAATATGAAAATATATATCACAAGGCAAATCCCAGAAACAGGAATTAAACTATTGCGAGATGCAGGGCATGACGCAGTGATTAGTAGCAAGAGTGGCGTTCTTACCCGCGAGGAGTTACTCAGTGAATTACACACAAATAATCCGGATGCTGTACTTTGCCTACTTACAGACAAGATAAGCGGAGAAGTATTTGATGCGGCGCCAAATGCAAAGATATTCGCTACATACTCGGTTGGTTTCGGACATATTGACCTTGAGGCAGCAAAACAGAGAGGTGTCAAAATCACAAATACCCCAGGAGTACTTACAGATTCTGTAGCAGAGTATGCTGTTGGTATGATATGTGCGTTAACAAAGCGCATACCAGAGGCAGATACTTTTACTCGCGCTGGCAAGTATAAAGGCTGGGCACCGACACTACTCCTCGGCACCGATCTCAAAGGTAAAACACTCGGTCTCCTTGGTGCTGGTCGCATTGGATCACGAGTCGCAGAGATTATGAACAAGGGCTTTGGTATGAAGATTGTATATTTTGATATTAAAGAGAATGATTTTGTAAGTAATGAATTAAATGGAGAATTCAAGAGTAGCCCAGAGGCAGTCCTAAGTGTTGCAGATGTAGTAACTGTGCATGTGCCACTTCTGGATTCAACACGCGGTATGCTAAATGCCGAGTTGCTAAGTAAGATGAAGAAATCTGCCTATCTTGTTAATACATCACGAGGTCCTGTTATTGATGAAGACGCACTTGTAAACGCGCTTAAAAGTAACTCAATAAAAGGAGCAGCACTTGATGTATTTGAAAATGAGCCAAAACTTGCCGACGGTCTTACTGAGCTTACTAATGTGATTATCACACCACATATTGCAAGTGCTACAGAGGAGACTCGTGGCAAGATGAGTGAAATGGCAGCTGAGAACATTATAGACTTCTTCGCTGGTAAAGAACCACAAAACAAAGTTTTGTAGGTAATTATAAATTTTAATTTGTAAATTATAATTCAATTTAAAATAACTAAATGTTTAAAACAATTAAAATTGAATCACTGAATTAAAACTTAAAACTTAAAATTTACTATAATCTGTGTTATAGTGTGGCATGGGAAAACAAAACAACTCACAATTACCTAAAGACATTTTTTTTGATTCGCTAAATAAGCTTGGGCTTGCACTCTCTTACGACGATGTGCTCCTTAAGTCTAGATACTCTGAGACGATGCCTACAGCAGTAGACACAACTACAAAATTTTCTAAAAACATAACACTTAACATACCGATAGTAAGTGCTGCAATGGATACGGTAACAGAGAGTAGCAGTGCAATTGCGCTTGCGCTACTAGGTGGTATAGGAGTAATCCATAAGAATCTAGATATCAAAACTCAAGCACATGAGGTAGCGCGTGTTAAGCACTTCCTCCACGGTATTATAGACACACCAATCACAATATCACCCAGCGACACCGTAGGAGATGTTCTTGCTATGCGTGAGGAGAGCAAACTTGACTTTCACAGCTTCCCTGTTGTAGAAGGCACAGGTAAGCTAGTTGGTATTGTAGGTCAGATAGATTTTGACTTTTGTAAAGAAACAAATGTAAAGGTTAAGAATATCATGAACACCACTTTACTCACCGCACCACTAGATACAGACCCACAAAAGGCATACGCACTTATGCTCAAAAACAAAAAGAAGGCACTCCCACTTGTAAGTAAGAGTGGCAAACTTGAAGGAATGTATACATTCAAAGATGTTAGTCGCATACTGAATAAAGATAAAAGCAAACACACAATAGACGCCAACAACCAACTCGGTGTTGCGGCAGCGGTAGGCACTGGTGCAGATACTGCCAAGCGCGTTGCTGAGCTTGTAAGCAGTGGTGTAGACGCGATAGTCATAGACACAGCTCACGGAGACTCAGCACCAGTATATAAAACCATTAAGATTATAAAAAAGAAGTTCCCAAACATAGATGTTGTAGCTGGTAATATTTCAGAGCCAGAGTCAGCTAAGAGGCTAGCAGAGGCAGGTGTAGACGGTATTAAAGTTGGTCAAGGTCCTGGCTCTATATGTACGACTAGAGTAGTTGCAGGTATAGGCGCACCACAAGTTAGCGCGGTTGCGAACTGCTCTAGGGCAGTTCGCGGGCTAGACATACCCGTTATTGCCGATGGAGGCATTACCCAAACAGGGCATATTAGCATTGCGCTCGGAGCAGGTGCGTCTACAGTGATGCTAGGCAACTTACTTGCTGGCACAGATGAAGCACCAGGTGAGATAGTTTATCAAGGCGGTCGTCAATGGAAGCTTTATCGTGGCATGGGCTCACTTGGAGCAATGCAAGAGAATATCAGCTCTCGCAACCGTTATGGTCAAGATTCTGCATGTATAGACAAGCTCGTTCCAGAGGGTATAGAAGGTAGAATTCCATATAAAGGCTCACTTGAAGCTGTAATACACCAATATGTTGGCGGATTGCGTAGTGGCATGGGTTATGTTGGAGCCAAAGACATAAGCGAGTTACACCAGAAGGCAGATTTCCACCGTATTACTGTTGCTGGTAAGAGTGAATCTCATCCGCATGATGTAATCATCACTAAAGAAGCCCCAAATTATATGTTCAAAAGAGCAGGATAATATATAATACTTTTACAATGATACGAACAGCCGAGTCAGTTAGCCCAAAGCACCCAGATAACATCTGCGATCGCATAGCAGATGCTATTTTAGATGACTGCTTAAAGCAAGATAAAAACTCTCGCAGCGCGGTAGAGGTACTTGGCGGGCACGGCACAATTGTCGTAACAGGAGAGCTCTCAACACATGCCTATGTTGACATACGCGAGATTGCACATCGCATTGTTGAGGACGATACTTATGGTGTCAGCGTAAATATTGAGCGACAATCCAGCGAGATTGCAAGTGGTGTAGATACAGGCGGGGCTGGAGATCAAGGTATAATGATAGGTTATGCGTGCAATGAAAATGACGAACTAATGCCACAGGAGTATTACTTGGCTCGTAATTTAAACAAGTTTCTATATAATAAAAATCCGCAAGATGGCAAAACACAAATTACTCTAGATGGAGACAAAATTACCACTCTTGTGGCAAGCTGGGCTAATACAGTGCAAAAAGATTTAGAGCAGTTAGTTCGTGAGTGGTTGTCGTCTCTGCCTCATGCTAACAGTCAATCGTCAACTATAAAACTCCATATAAACCCAGCAGGTGACTGGAAGATAAGTGGCTTTGAATCTGACGCCGGTCTCACGGGCAGAAAGATTGTTGTAGATAATTACGGGCCGAGAGTCCAGATAGGCGGCGGTTCTTTTTCTGGTAAAGATGCCACAAAGGTTGACCGCAGTGGTGCATACAAGGCACGGCAAAAGGCGGTAGAGATTTTAAAACAAAATCCAAAATCCAAAGAGGTTTATGTATATCTAGCTTATGCCATTGGTTACAAGTATCCGGTACAGGCGACTTCTATAATAGACGGAGTAGAAAATGACTTAATGAACAACAAGGAGGAATTTCAACCGCAACAGATTATACAAGATCTTAAACTTACAGAGCCTCAGTTTGAGCGCACAGCCGAGGCAGGGCACTTTGGTAATGGATTCACTTGGGGTTAATATGGAAGCTGATTTAAATAATTTTTATAAAAAATTTTCCAAAGGCGAAATCGTTGTAGTTTTTGACGAGCATCGTGAAGAGGAAGGCGATTTTTTTATACTCGCTGAAAATATCACGCCAGAAAAAGTAAATTTTTTCCTAACTTATGGTAAGGGGATGATTTGCGTTTCTTGTGCGCCTCAAATTTTGGAAAATTTAAAAATTCCCAAAATGACCGAGTTTAATGAATGTCCACATAGCACTAATTATGCGCTCCCAGTGGACGCGGCAGAAAATATTACTACTGGAGTTTCTGCTTATGATAGATGTGAAGTTATAAAAGTTTTAGCCAATCCATCTTCAGACCACAAAAATTTAATTCGCCCAGGGCATACAACGCCTTTAATCGCTCAAGATCCACGAAAGCGTTTTGGACATACAGAAGCCGCAGTGGAATTGGCAAAAAAATGTGATAAATTTCCCGTAGTAGTAATTTGTGAAATTTTGAATAATGAAGGGCAAAAAGCCAGTAAAGCTGAGCTTTTAGAATTAGCCAATAAATTTGATTTAGTCATGGCGGATTTAGAGTCTCTAAAGAAAGATTTAATTACTTGAGATTTTTTTAGTAAATATTGTTATAATTAACACATGTCAAAAAGACGATACGGAAAATTAGTACGAGATAATGTACCCGATATGATTCGGGCAGATGGCGATATCCCTAATGTACGCACTATGGATATTGATGAATTTCGTAAGGAGTTGCTGTATAAATTAGTAGAGGAAGCAGAAGAATTGCGCAGAGCAGGGGAGTATAATGGCGGTAATCTAGAGAGTTTAGAGGAAGAGTCTTCTGATGTGCTTGAGGTACTGTACGCAATATTTAAGGAGTTTGAGCTTGATGAAGGAGGCATAGAAAAGCAAAGACGAATTAAATTAAATAAGAAAGGAGCTTTTGAAAATAAGATTTTCTTGGAATCAGTGATTTCTAACCAAAACCAAGACTAATTTTAATTTGTAAGATTTAATTCAATTTTAAGTATTATGAATGATGCAGTAGATAATAAAAGTTTTGACCTTGAAGAGAGAACATCTAAGTTAGGAATGAGTATAATTCGGTTATGTAAATCTATAAAGCAAGATTCCATATCAAAACCAATAATTAACCAACTCGTGAGATCTTCCACAAGTGTTGGTGCAAATTATATGGAAGCTAACGGAGCTAGTTCTAAAAAGGATTTTCGTAATAAGATACATATTTGTCAGAAAGAAGCAAGAGAAACAAAACACTGGCTAAGAATGTTAACAGAATGTGCATCGGAGAAAAAAGATGAAATTCGCAAATTATGGAAAGAGTGTCACGAATTTACTTTAATATTCGGTAAGATTACTTCAACTCTCAGAGGTAAGAAAAATTTAAATAATTAAAATTAAGTTATTGAATTAAAATTTACAAATTAAAATTTAAAATTAACAAGTATGCATTTAAGAGCGCAAAAAATAGTAAACATACAAAAGACATGGGCAATAATGTTTGTCTTTTTTCTTGTAGTTATTGGCATGGGGTGGTTTGTAAGTGGATACACACAGAGCCCAAACTTCGTATATTACTTTGCTGGTTTTGCTATATTGATGAATATTGCCTCGTTCTTCTTCTCAGATAAGATTGCGCTTAAGATGAGTGGCGCAAGAGAAGTTACTTACGAAGAGCAACCAGAGCTCCACACAGCAATTAAGAATCTTACACAAAGTGCCAAGATGCCAATGCCGAAGATTTGTGTTATAGAAGATGCCGCGCCAAATGCGTTTGCAACTGGCAGGAGTCCTAAGAAGTCGGCAGTAGTTGTTACAACTGGACTTATGAAAATGTTAGACAAAAACGAGCTTGCAGGAGTCCTCGCCCACGAGCTCTCTCATATCAACAACCGTGATGTGTTGGTAATGACGGTTGCTGTTGTACTTGTTGGATTTCTATCTATGCTTGCTGATATGTTTTGGTATTCAAATTTATTCGGTAGTAATGATTCTGGAGACAGGGGAGGAGTAGTGGGCATGCTTATTGGCGTAGGTATTATGATACTCGCGCCTCTTGCTGGCACATTAATGAAATTAGCAGTAAGTCGTAAGCGTGAGTTCGTAGCAGATGCCTCGGGGGCTGAGATGACACATAACCCAGAAGGGCTTGCAAGTGCGCTTGAGAAGATAGAAAGAGCAGGGCTACATATGAAGAAGGCGAACCACGCCACAGCGCACCTCTTTATAGCTAACCCATTCGGCAGTAGCGGTAGCACCACTGGCAGGGGTGGCTCTAGCAAGCGTGGCAAGCTAAACAATTTAGGAAAGTTCTTCTCCACACACCCACCAACCCATGAGCGCGTAAACGCCCTCCGCGGCAGACGAATGTAAACAGAACAAAAACCATTCTTCTTCAAGCACGCAAGCATTCCTTAGTAAATGTAATAATTAAAAGTCATAATAAATAGCAACTTGGTGGTTGCTATTTATTACACGCTACTACTTTCTATTTACACTTTTTTCGTGATGATGTAGAGCATTTACGGGATTTTGCTGGAGCTTTTTTTGTTGCAGGTTTACATTTAGTACCGCATTTTGTTTTAGCCATATTACAAAAATTAAATATGAATAATATTAAGAGAAGCTCGACCACTACTCTACCTTACATTTTAAATCCTTTATAGAATTTTTACAATTACAACATTGTGCATTAATACAGCACACACAGCATCAATAGCATTCCTTGTTTGAACAAAATAAAAAAAGATTATGCTATCACATAACAGATAGCATAAACAAATCATATCACACTTGCCCCAACCCACCCAATACGCGCGCAAGCATTGCTCCCTTTATTATTTTTTTGCAGTCTCTACTTTCAGCAAAGAAACTTTATAACCAAGCATCTCTAGCCGTTTCCTTACGTTTTTTTATATTCACCTTACTGAAAAAAAGTATGTCTAATTAATCATTAAGATGTTGAATTGCATAATCCGCTTCTGCTTTAGTAAATTTTTCACCATATTCAGAAGTTAGTTGGTCATGAATGGCGGATGGCGACATATTCATAGTATTCTGATAGTTTTTTGCTTTGGCTAGCGCATTTGCGTTCCAGTCGGCTTTTACATTGTCTATTGCGTACCGTGTGGCTTCAGCTGAAAATTTTTCGCCATATTCAGAAACTAACTGGTCGTAAACACCCAGCTTGGACATATGCATTGTGTTGGAATAAGAAGTGGCTTTGTTGAGAGCAGATTTATATTCTCTAGGCACGCTATTATCTTCTACATCAGCCTTGTCTACCTGTTCTGCACTTGGAACTGTGCTGGTTTTAGAATTGGAAGTTGAATCGGTGGACATTGTTGCCCCAATAACACCAAATAGAATAATTACCAGAACAAATTTCAATCCTCCCGAAATTAAGAAATGCCACTTGTCGGCGACAAATTTATTCACTGGTGGCAATAAGACTGCCGCTAGTAGTAACATCAAAATTCCTGTAAGGAGTTTCGAAAATAGAAGTGTTACACCACTTATTGCCGCCAGTACTCCAAGACCCCAACTCAATATCAAACCGATAGTAATCTTTGTATGAGCCTTGCTCTGATTTTGTTCTTTGTTGTCCATAGTATTTCTTAGTTATTTTAATAATTGATCAATTTTAATATCCAACACTTTGGCGACTTTTCCATTATGGTGGTTGTAAGATTTTGCTTTCCGTTTTCAACATTACTGATATACGCTCTGTTTAAATTCAATACACGATAAATGTCACACTGCGACATTTTTTTGCTTCGCGAATTTTCTTCATATTTTTACCAGATATCTGTATTGCTTTGTTTTTTATCAACATTTTGTATTATATAGTATATTACGATTTATTAAAATAGTGTTATATATTATACATATGCGAACCCAATCAACAAAACCATTTCCTAACCTAAACCTTCAAGTGCAACAATCACAATAAATAAACAAACCCAGAAAAACCCAACCCACACTCAATATTTCCCGCAGGCAAAAGAAAAGCAGCCCGCAGAGAAGCGCGAAGTCAACGGGACTTATGCTTTTCTGTGGGCTGGTAACTACGCGTTCTTGTTCATGCTACATAGTATATTGGTTAGCAAGATAAATCTGTCAGCAAAGACTCTGCGTTGCTCAGTTAGCACAGTTAGAGTTCCTTTGCAGGCGTTTAAAAGCTCATTAAAATGCAACATTCGCCGCTCATCAAGCGCATGTAACTGACTTCCTTCGGTCCAATCTTCTGCCTTGCTCACGACTTGGTACGAAAGGAGTTGCACTCGTACCTCCGCAGAGTTGATGCGTGCATCCAAAAAGCTTCTATAATTGTCCATTTTTTCAAGTATATTACAAAGTTTTTGGTTTTTTAGCACCTCTTCCCAGCTACCTTTCCAGTCAAGTGATATGTGGCATGGCTTCATTTTTTCCAATTCGTTCAATGCTTCATTGATTTCGGCATCAGTCATAGCAACCTCCATTGCGTGGCTCGGTGCTTTACAGCACACCGCCACTTATGTTAAAGAACAACAGAGGACAACCCTCCATGTAGTATTGTTATAACATATGTATTTTATTTGTAAACAGTATTTGAATAGCACAAACACTTCATTGCACTTTCCACACCCACGCTCGTAAACTCGCTCCCACACTTACGATTTATTTTAGGTCTGCGATAAAACCGTCAACATCTTCTTCTTCTGTTGACCACGATGTAACTATGCGAATTGCTGATTTTTCATTATCAACTTTTTGCCAAACATAAAACCCATATTTCTTTTCCAATTTCTCTATGAGGTCATTCGGCAAAATTGGGAAAATCTGATTTGATACAGGCTGTGTCAAAAACTCATGTCCAAGATCTGCAATCTCATTTGATAATTTTGTTGCCATTTTGTTTGCGTGTTTCGCCAAGTCAAAAAACAAATCGTTTTTAAAAAGCTCAATAAACTGAATTCCCAAGACACGCCCCTTTGCAAGTAGTCCCGCCTTTTGTTTTATGTTGTATCTGAAATTTTTCTTTAGCTCGTCGTTGCATATCACAATGGCTTCTCCGAGCAACGCTCCATTTTTGGTTCCACCGATGTAAAAAGCATCAACAAGTTTTGCAATATCCGACAATGTTAAATCATTTTGTTCTGAAGTTAGGGCTGAACCGAGGCGCGCCCCGTCAAGATACAAAAGTAAGTCATTATGTTTGCAAAAGTCTGACAACCTTATTAGCTCCTCTTTGTTGTAAATACTGCCAATTTCTGTTGAGTTTGAGATGAAAACTATTTTTGGTTTTACCATATGCTCGTCGCTATGTTGATCCAAAACTGGTTTAACATCCTCTGGCGTTAATTTTCCATTTGCAGTGTGTACGGTGTTTATTTTGTGTCCTGCCGCTTCAATTGCTCCTGCTTCGTGTACTGCAATATGTGCAATATCTGTAGAGATGATTGATTCGTAAGATTTGAGAGCAGATGAAAGCACTATCAAATTTGCCTGCGAACCTGCGGATATAAAATGGATGTCAATATTTTTATCACCGATTTTTTCGCGAATAAGTTTTGCCGCTTCTGCACAGTAACCATCCATTCCGTATCCGTCTTGTTTGATAAGATTTGTTTTGTTAAGGGCGTCCAATATATCTGGATGTGCTCCTTCACTATAATCGTCTTTGAAACTAATTTTTGTCATAATGTTCCATCTCTGAGCTCTACGCCCAATTTTAAAACCTAAAACGATTAAATCATGACCCAAGCACCATGTCAATAACAGCAACCTCATCTCGCCCTTGATTCAAAAAGAAACAAGATACCTGTTACAAAACTCTTGATAAGTTAGAGTGCTTGTGACATACATGGAATGGTCACAATCAAGTATGGTAAGTAGCAACACAATGTATATCTTGTTTGCCCAAAATATAGAACTGTTTGCAAATCCGCCTTATCGATTTATGCCGTCTATTAGTGGTGGTAGTAACATACTTTACCCGTGCATTTCCGAACAAATCTTCGGAAGGACATCAACTGAATATAAACAACTAACCACTGTTTGTATCCAGAAATGTCCTTGAAACGGTCAAGGATATAAGTTCTTTTACAATTTGATACTTAGGCATAAGACTGAATGTAGATATTCCACATTGGTTTTGATTACTTGAAACTAGCGTGGAGTATCTACTCTCGTCTGGTTCTGATCTCTCGGACGTAAAACCTCATCGAGCACATTGCTGTGCTCTTGCTCTACCACAAAAGGGCGCAGTGCGCCTAAGGAGAAAAAATGTCAGAGAAAGCAAACCGCGACACCAAATCCGCCTTCCGTTGCGGAGAGGACAGGATTTGGCATCAGATCACTTGGCAAAATTGTAGAGGTTAAACCTCTACAATTTTGCCAAGTATGTCTTTCCATAGTTCGGATACAGTATACTAATAAAATCTTATACTTATTTCCTACCTTAGTCTTTTAAATCCAGTCTCTCCGAATGAAAATACCTAAGCCAAACATGCGTTTGACAAAGGTTTCTCATTTGCGGAGAGGACAGGATTTGAACCTGCGGTAGCTTGCGCTACACATCCTTTCCAAGGATGCACCTTAAACCACTCAGACACCTCTCCCTAAAACATATCCTAGATATGTTTGGGCAAACATTTTGTAAGACAAAATGTCTTAGCCACATTCGGCTAAGAGTATCATTATTTAGGTACCATTTCCAACAAACCACTAACCTAAACTCTCAAGTGCAACAATCACAATAAATAAACAAACCCAGAAAAACCCAAACCCAAACTCAAACCCAAAAAAACCCAGAATTTTTATTCTATCATCAAATCCCATATGGGATTTGATGATAGAAAGTAGTTTTTCAGATACCATCATCCCATTGGGTTATGGGATGATTGTATTAGAACAAGATATTAGAAAAAGAATTCCATATTTAAATATGGAATTCTTTAATACAAGACAATAGTACAGTAGCTTGCAAGAATAGAGTTTATTTTATATAATTGATGAATACTGATTAACATTAATCAATCATGAATACAATAACAATACCAATTACAAAGGCTCGTATAAATTTAGGTGCAGTGGTTGAAAAGGTGCGCACAAAAGGCATTAAGGTAACTCTACAAAAGGGTGGCATCCCTGTTGCAACAATAGTTGATAATGAGTGGCTTGAAGATATAGAAGATGCTTTACTACTTGCTCGTCTTCGTGAAGAACAAAAAGGAGAAAAGGGTACACCACTAGAAGATGTTTTGAAGAAATATGGTGTATAAAGTAAATTTATCGAAAAAAGCAAAAAAAGAATTTGGAGTACTGCCTAAAGCTACAAAATCTCGTGTAGCAGATGCATTGCGAGAGGTAAGAGATTTTCCAGATAGAACTGCAAAAGCATACAAACTCCACAAGCCACTTACAGGTTTCAAGCGTCGTGTTGGTAAATATCGTATACTTTTTGATATAAAGGATAATGAAATTATGGTCCGCCACATAGGCTTGCGTAGCAGTGCATATAAAAAGTAATTAATTCCATATTTAAATATGGAATTCTTTTTATTATGGTATATAATGCACACATGGCAAGAAGAAAATTAGAAGATAAAAATATACGCAAACTTGGCAAATCTGGCAGCACCAGCGTGTCTGTTACTTTACCAATAGAGATAATCCGTGAGCTAAAGTGGCGATCCAAGCAGAAGGTCGTTGTTCGCAAGTCTGGTAGCAGGATTGTTATAGAAGACTGGAAGAAATAATCATGTGTGGGATTGTCGGATATATTGGCAACAAAAGAGACGCGAGAGATGTACTACTTGGCGGTTTAAAGCGTCTTGAGTATCGTGGTTATGACAGTGCAGGCATTGCTACCATTGGTGAATCTAGCAAAGTAGAGCATGTACGAGCAGTTGGTTATGTTGCAAAGCTAGAGAAGAAGTTAAATGCCACTGGCGCGTGTCAAGCTCGCACAGGCATAGCACACACTCGTTGGGCTACACACGGCAAGCCTTCGCTTAAAAATGCCCACCCACACAAAGCGGGAGATATTTATTTAGTACATAATGGAATTATTGAGAACTACCAACCTCTGCGCGAGAAGCTAACAAAATTAGGAGTAAAATTTTCTGGAGATACAGATAGCGAAATACTCGCACATCTTATAGATCTTGAGTATAAGAATTCTGAAAATCTCAGTACTGCTGTGCGTCGCGCGCTTATGCATGTACGCGGAGCTTATGCGATTGTAGCCATGTCTCCAAGTGAGCCAGATGTACTTGTAGCGGCTTGCCTCAGCTCGCCACTTGTGATTGGTGTAGGCGATGGTGAATATATTTTAGCCTCAGATGCGGTGGCAATAGTACCATACACAAAGCGAGTTATATATCTGGGAGATAAAGAAATTGCAGAGGTAACAGCAACTTCGCACCGAATAACTACATTGAAAAATAAAAAACGACATAAAAAAGAATGTGAACTAGAATTTGGATTAGAAGATGCAAAACTTGCAGGGTATCCACACTTTATGCTTAAAGAGATTTTTGAACAACCACACTCCATAGCAGATTCTATGCGTGGTAGGTTACTTAAAGAAAATGGTAATGTAATTTTGGGTGGTTTAGGGAGTATATATAATGAATTAAAGGATATGGAGAGACTTATAATAGTAAGTTGTGGTACTGCCCGTTGTGCCGCTCTTGCAGGCGGGTACATGTTAGAGGATGTTGCTGGCATACCTGTAGAGGTAGATTACGCACATGAATTTCGTTATCGTAACGCACCTATTGGCAAAAACACAGTAGTACTAGCAATTTCACAATCAGGAGAAACTGCAGATACACTCGCCGCACTAAAAGTAGCAAAGAAGAAGGGCGCACTTACACTTGGTATAATCAATACCGTAGGCTCTAGCATCACGCGTGAGACTGATGCAGGTGTGTATAATCACGCAGGCCCTGAAGTTGCAGTTGCAAGTACGAAGGCTTATACTTCACAGCTTACTATTTTGGCACTAATCACTGTATTGTTGAGCAGACAACGCAAGATGTCTGTAGAAGCTGGCAAAAGAATAATTAAAGAACTTTGCAAAATGCCAAAACTCATGGAAGAAATTTTAGGGGAATATCCTACTTCGCATAAAGTTACAAAAGGCGAAGCAAGAAATATTCAAAAAATAGCAAAAAAGTACGCAAAGTATGATAACTTCTTTTTCCTCGGGCGTAAGTACAATTACGCTACAGCACTGGAGGGAGCTATTAAATTAAAAGAACTCTCTTACATACATGCAGAGGGTGATACAGCTGGTGAGCTTAAACATGGTCCAATAGCTATGATAGATAAAAACTTTCCAACTATTTTTATTGTGCCCAAAGATTCTACTTATGAGAAAACTTTAAATGCTATGGAGGAGGTGCGTGCACGCTGTGGTAAAGTGATAGCAATTACCACCAAAGGTTGTAGCGAGGTTGAGAAGATTGCAAATGATGTAATTTACATCCCTAAGACACTTGAGATGCTTACGCCAATACTTGCCGTAGTACCACTCCAGCTTTTCGCATATTATTTTGCAGTAGCCCGTGGTCGCAATGTAGATCGCCCGCGTAACCTAGCAAAGTCTGTAACTGTAGAATAATCAAGCAGTACTAAATCCCTTGGTAATTTACACACAAAAAGGCAATTAGACAATGCCAAGGAGTGATACGCAATTTCTATAGCGATTGATGAGTTTTATTGATATAATGCCAATTATGAATAATGCTTTTATTTTTGATATAGATGGAGTGATTATTGATAGTGAGGGCTTATGGTCTAAGTACTGTAACCAGTTTTTGTGTGAGATATTGAGTGACGAGCTACGAGATAAAATGGGCAGTGTAACTGGGCTTAGTGTACGCGATATATATGAAAAGGCAGTGTCATACGGACTCACAATGTCGCAAGAAGAATTCAAAAAAATATATGACCAAATTGCTCTCGAGGTTTATAAGGACACTGAAGTTACAACAGGAGTTGAGAAGTTAGTTGAATTTCTTTCAAAAAATAATGTAAAACTTGGCGTTGTAACATCTTCCAAGCGGAGTTGGATAAATATTTTTAGGCATAGAGTACCGTTTCTCAATGATATGGAATGTATATACTTAAATGATAGAAATGACCTAGCACATAAACCCGCGCCAGATGGCTACAGTGAAATGATGCGTATACTAGACTCATCTCCTGAGACCACAACTATACTTGAGGATTCTAATCATGGCATTACTTCTGCTATAACCTCAGGAGCTTTTACAATAGCATTTACACAAAATCTTGTACCAAACTACAAACAAAAAGAAGCCGATGCAAAGGCACATTCAATGCAAGAAGTAATAGAAATTATGAAGAATCGTTTACATATTTAAATGAATGATATATCCGTTGGTAAAAAATTTTTGGGCAGACTTTAAACCAGATTCATTAACAATGAGTTTATCTGTGGTTAAACCAGACATACCAAACCACATCTCCAAAATAGCAGAGGAAAACAATCTACTTTTGAAGGAGGATGACACATTCCATATTAGTATAGTTGTTTCAGTAAATGCCAAAAAATTGCACGAAGCAGTTTTCAGACAAGAAAATCCAGAGAAAGTCATTGATAAGATAAAAGAACTTTTTGAGAAACTATCTTGGGCGTACACTCCAGTGAGCGAGTACTATCTTCATGAAAATACATACACAAAACAAAACTTAATTGATACAGCCGAAGAAGATTTAACACCACATACAAGACGCACTATTGTGCAAAGAGTAGACATATCAGATTTAGAAGTTTTTTATACAAAATTAAATGAGATGCTTGGTATTAGTTTACCACTACCCATTCCACATATAACATTATTTTCTTGGTCTGATTACGATGCTAAAATGTTATACGGAATCGGGATTTGTTCAGAAGAAGAGTTTAAAGCATACACAAAAAAAGTTTTGTTAGCCTAGAACATCGTTGGATAATATTCGTATCGTGAGTGACACACAATCTATGCTACAATGCTAAAATGCAAACTCATAAACCAAAGTTGATTATATTCGCATCCGGCTCTAAAGACGGCGGTGGCTCTGGATTTGAGAATCTTGTACTAGCCACCCATGAACACCGAGGTTCAACCTCCGTGTTAGATGTAGAGATAGTCGCAGTAGTCTCAAACCACAAAAACGGTGGAGTAAGAAAAAGAGCAGACAAACTCAAAATCCCATTTATTCATTTTTCTGGTCCATATACGGCAGAAGGCTACAAGAGTGTTGTTGCTAGAGCGTTAAATTCATACAATACAGAGACACATGACTCCAGCGATACACAATCAAGTCAAGATTGCTGGGTAGCACTCTCAGGTTGGCTTAAAATTGTTAAGGGTTTAGATCCTGCTAAAACTTTCAATATCCACCCAGCGCTCCTTTCACAGCTCGGTGGTAAGTTTGGTGGCAGGGGCTTATGGGGCAGGCATGTGCATGAGGCTGTAAAAGATGCGTTAGAGAAGGGGGAGATAACAGAGAGCGGGCTGACTATGCACTTTGTTACAGGTGAGTACGACAGGGGGCCAATATTTTTTGAACATAAAGTCCCACTTACAAAAGATATGTCGGCAAAGGAGATAGGTGAGGCAGTAAACAAAGCAGAACACAGGTGGCAGCCAGTCATCACAAATAAAGTAATAAGTGGCGAGATTGCTTATGCCGACTTTGTGGAGTAATATAAATATATAATGGCGTACATAATAATAGTACTGTTAGTTGTATTCTCTGCATTTTTCTCTGGCCTTACACTCGGTCTTATGAGCCTATCTGTACACGAGCTTAAACGTAAGATGGGGCTTGGCGACAGAGAGGCAACATGCGTGTATAAAGTGCGAAAGCGTGGCAACTTACTTCTCACAACACTTTTAGTAGGTAATGTAGCAGTTAATTCCGTACTTTCTATTTTTCTTGGCTCCATCACATCTGGCGCAATTGCTGTGTTTGTAGCTACAGGCCTTATAGTTATCTTTGGAGAAATTATTCCACAGGCAGTTTTCTCTCGTTTTGCACTCAAGATTGGAGCGAAAGTTGCATGGTTAGTAGAAGTACTCATTTTTATTTTATACCCAGTGTGTAAGCCAATCAGTTGGGTTATAGATAAAACACTTGGAGATGAACTCCCCACAATATACTCTAAACAAGAACTGATGAAGATAGTTGAAGAGCACGAAGACGACAAAAAGAGTGATCTAGACGAGGATGAAGAACGCATAATCAAAGGCGCGCTAACCTTCTCAGACAAAACAGTAGAGGCGGTAATGACGCCACGCACAGTTGTGCATATGTTTGAGTCTTCGCAAGATATAACCAAAGAGATATTAGATGATATTCGCGGGTCAGGTTTTTCGCGTTTTCCTATTTACAAAACAGAGCAAGATAATATAGTTGGTATATTATATGCGTCAGATCTTATAGGTGTAGACAGTATTGGCAAAAAAGTAGAAGACATAACACAACAAGATGCAAGATTTATTAAAGAGACTACTAGCTTAGATGATACATTGCGCATGTTCCTTTCTGCTCGCAAACACCTTTGTGTGGTACAAGATGAGTTTGGAGGCTTTGCTGGAGTAATAACACTAGAAGATATTTTAGAAGAGATTATTCGCAATGAGATAGTAGATGAGCGTGACTTGCATACAGATATGCGTAAATTTGCGCGCGAGAATGCAACTTAGTTATGAGAGATTACAAGAAATTCTTCAGTGGGAAAAAGGTTACACTTATGGGGTTAGGTCTCCTTGGTCGTGGTGTTGGAGATGCGGAGTTTCTTGCTACTCTTGGAGCAGATGTACTAGTTACCGACTTAAAGAGCGAGAGTGAGCTTAGCGATTCTATCACGCGACTTTCTAAGTTCACTAACATAGAGTTTGTACTTGGAGAGCACAGATTACAGGACTTTGTTGGTAGAGATATGATATTTAAATCCGCTGGTGTACCATTTGATTCTCCATATATAGCACACGCTCGTAAATACGGAGTACCAATAGTAATGAGCACTGCACTGCTCGCTCGCTTCGCTCGCGACTGCGGTGCCACTGTAGTAGGTATTACTGGTACGCGTGGCAAGAGCACAATCACTCATATGATTGGTCACTGTTTAGTAACAGCTAAGCACGATAGTCAAGTGCATATTGGGGGCAATATACGCGGAGTATCTACACTCTCTCTTTTGCCAAATATAAAGTCCGGTGACATAGTTGTGCTAGAGCTAGACTCTTGGCAATTGCAAGGCTTTGCAGAGGAGCAGTTAAGCCCACATATTGCAGTCTTTAGTAACTTTTACCAAGATCACATGAATTACTACAGGAGTATGGATGAGTACTTCAGAGATAAGGCAAATATATTCAAATTTCAAAAAGAGGCAGATGGCGACATATTGATTATTGGCAAACAGGCGCTAGAGAGAATTAAGGAGGCAAATCCACCTGTTAAGTCAATTGTAGCAATACCAATACCAGAGTCTTGGCAACTTAAAGTCCTTGGAGTACATAATAGGGAGAATGCCTCTCTTGCCCGTGAGGCACTGGCAGCGCTTAAGGTTCCAGATGCAGAAATTAGAGAAGGTTTAGAGAGCTTTACAGGGATTGAAGGGCGTTTAGAATTTATAGGCACAACAAAGCAAGGTGTAGATATATACAATGATAACAATGCCACAACTCCAGAAGCAACACTCGCAGCACTGGAGGCTCTTAATATAAAGGGCAACTTAATTTTAATAGCAGGTGGTACAGATAAAGGTGCTGATCCCAGTGAGGTTGCGAGAAAGATAAATGAGAAATGCGCTAGCGTGCATTTGTACGCAGGCTCAGGTACAGAGATTATAGTGCCACTACTTGATAATGCTACTGTGTACGAGAGTTTCGCAGATACGGTTAAATCTGTCGTTGCTTTAGCTGGTAGTGGTGACACAATCCTTTTTAGTCCTATTTTTTCTTCATTTGGTAAAGAATTTATAAACGAATATGATAGGAATGATAGGTTCAAAGCATTGGCATCAAAATACTTAGCATAACTCTATTGACACTGTTAAATTATACATATAATATATACATATAATTTAACAGTGTAATATAAAAATATGAACACTACTACATTTACCAGTACAATTAACCCAAACATGCTTGCATGGATTACTAATTATGCGCGTAGTTTTAAGAAAACACGGCGCGAAGTACTAGAAGAAGCATTAAACGAATACAAAAAAAGAAAGACAAAGACACTTCTTAAGCAAAGTTTCCGGCGTGCCGCAAATGACATAAATAACACAGAACTTTCAGAATGGGGAATGGATGATTACTCAAAAATCACAAAATCCATATGAATATAAGCAATGGACAGATATACATTGCCGATTTGAATCCAATAAAAGGTAGTAAACAGTCTGGTAAACGACCTGTAGTTGTGGTATCAGGTGATGTAATGAATAGTGTAATGCCAATATGTATTATTTGCCCGCTTACAACCTCTGTTAAAAATTATCATAGCTGTGTCGTAGTAAAGAAGCACAAAACAAATGGACTAGCACAAGACTCAGAAATACTCACATTCCAAATTCGCACTATTTCAAAAGATAGACTTATAAAAAAACTAGGAAAGATTACAAGTATACAAACAAGGCAAGTTCGCACATGTATAAACGATACTCTTTCTTTTTAGATTTAAATTTTAAACCCTTTAGAAATTTTATAGAATGATTATGGACAAAGATTTTGGACAAAATAAAATTTCTAACAGTGTGAAGATTAAAGATACTAAACATTCCAGTTTGACTCAATGTGAACATATCCACTTTATCGGTATTGGTGGCGTAGGTATTTCGGCACTTGCAAAGATGCTTGCTTATAAAGGCAAAGAGATAAGTGGCATCAACGACTCAGATAGTAAAGAGACATTAAATGAATTGCGTGAACAAGGAGTTGAAATTTCCAATTTCAATAAAGGGCAACCAGTATTATTTGAAGACGATATTGATGTTTTTATATACTCAGTTGCATGGCAGCAGCGAGCACCAGAGGTGCTCGCTGCTGCACATGCAACTGGCAAGAGAGTACTTACATACTTTGAGGCACTGGGCGATATAGCAAAAGAATATAAATTAGTAGCCATTTCTGGTACACACGGCAAAACAACTACAACAGCCATGACAGCACAGGCACTCATTGCATCTGGGATAGATCCAACAGTTATTGTCGGTTCTCTCACGGACTTTGGCAATGGAGTATGTACAAACTTTAGACTAGGGAATAGTGAATATTTAGTAGTAGAAGCATGCGAGTACAAGAGACATTTCTTAAACTTCTATCCATATATATTTGCTGTTACTAACATAGAGTTTGATCATCCTGATTATTATAAAGATTTATCAGATGTAGAAAGTGCATTTGCCGAAGCTGCAAGCCAGTCTGAGATAGTGCTGACCCAAGAGAGTAAGGAGAAGTTTCTGCCGAGAGTGCCAGAGCTTAAAGTGCTAGGTGAGCATAATAGGCAAAATGCGGCACTAGCACTTGCAATAGCGGATACACTTGGTGCAAATTTAGAAAAGTGCAAGCAAGCACTTTCGGAGTTCTCAGGCTCTTGGCGTAGGTTAGAGTACAGAGGAGATACGCTGGGTGGCGCAAAAGTATATGATGATTATGCACATCATCCTACGGCAATCAAAGCAGTACTGGAAACTATCAGGCATAACAATTCTGGTAAAATCATTGCAGTATTCCAGCCACATATGTTCAGCAGGACCCGTGCACTCTTTAAAGATTTTGCTGAGAGTTTTACAGATGCCGATGAGGTAATAATCGCACCTATCTACTCAGCTCGTGAAGAACCAATCTCTGGCGTTACTGCAGAATCTCTAGCTAGTGAAGTAGCAAAACATCATCAAAATACTACACACGCGGCCTCGCTCCGCGAGGCCGCAGGGCTCGCCAATACTAAAGCAGGTAATGGCGACAGGATAATATTCCTCAGTGCAGGCGACATCTATCAAGAAATTCCAAAAATAATTAACAACGAATCTCAACTTAACTGTTATAATAAATAGAATTATGCAAGGCACACTTTACATAGTAGCAACTCCGATAGGCAACCTTGAGGATATAACATTTCGTGCTCTGAGGATTCTTAAAGAAGTAGATATAATCTTTTGCGAGGATACACGAATTACAAAGCGCTTACTTAACAAATATAATATAGACACAGTAACAAGGAGCCTAAATGCCAGAACCGAAGAACAGAAACTAGACTTAGTAGTTGGGTTGTTAAGTGATGGTAAAGATGTTGCATATGTATCAGATGCAGGCACTCCATGTATCTCTGACCCTGGCGTGCGCCTTCTAGCACGCGCCCGCGCGGAGCATATAAAAGTAATCACTATCCCAGGGCCATCAGCCCTAACCGCAGCACTTCAGGTAGCAGGGGTTCCCACCAAGAGCTTCACATTCTTTGGTTTCTTACCACAGAAGAGAGGTCGCCAAACTGCGATTAAGAAGCTGGCAAGTATGTCGCACACAGTAATACTCTATGAGTCTACACACAGGATACTCAAACTTCTTAAAGAGCTAAGAGAGCATATCCCAACCAGTCACCAAGTTACACTTGCGCGTGAACTCACAAAAATTCACGAAGAATTACTCCAAGGCACTCCAGAAGAGCTATTAGAAATCTTAGAGCACAATCCACAAAAGCAAAGGGGCGAGTTTGTTGTAATAATAAGTAAATGTTAGAATGTGTAATATGAACTCAGTTAGGAATACATACAAAAACACCACAGTAATTCCAATTTCAGAGATTGTCTTTTACCATACTCACACATCTAACATATAGACATTGTGTGATGATTTACAGATTAAGATAAAAGACAATAATGAGTACGATAAAGAATAATAAAGGCAGATTGCATTTTTTTACACTACTCTTTTTACTGGTTGTGGCATTTACTGGTGCATTTGTTTTGCCTACAGTGCTTAATAACTCTGAGTACCATAACTTAGGCAGTAATCAATCTAAAGATACAAATACATTACCTAAGTTAGAAGTAGTCCACCTAGATACACCAGATGCTGTAAAGGCAATATATGTATCTCAATGTGGAGCCACAAGCGCAACTCTGCGTAAATATATAGAGGAGTTAATAAGAGACACTGAGCTTAACTCAGTGATAATAGATGTTAAAGATTATTCAGGTACTCTAGCATTTCTGCCGACAAGTCCAATACTTGCGATAGAAGGTGGAGATGGGTGTAGAGTTCACGATATGGAGGAATGGCTAGAGAGATTACATGAACAGGGAGTATATTTGATAGCTCGCATTACAGTTTTCCAAGATCCGCTTTACACTGCAACTTATCCAGATCTTGCGGTACATAGAGTATCAGCCACAACAACACCATGGCAAGATTGGAAGGGTCTAGCATTTGTAGATGTTGGTGCTAGAGACTTTTGGAAGTATATAGTAGAGATAGGGCGAGAATCACATAAGATTGGCTTTGATGAGCTTAACTTTGATTATGTTAGATATCCATCAGATGGCGACATGCACGATGTATACTATACACATTCCGGTGGCAGTAGTGGTACGGTACTAAGTAGAGAGGAGGAGTTAGAGAAGTTTTTTAGATACCTTACAACTCGCCTTAGACTTGCAGGGAGTACTCATACTCCAGTATTATCTGCAGATCTCTTTGGCATGACTACTACAAATACAGATGATCTAACAATAGGGCAGGTTCAAGAGAGAGCAGAACCATACTTTGATTATATAGCACCAATGGTATACCCAAGCCACTATCCAAGTTGGTTTATTGGTTTAGATAACCCAAACGAGCATGTATATGATGTTGTAAATTACTCAATGGAGCGCGCTGTAGAGCGTATGTTGGCAACAACAACGCCAAATCTTTCCATAAAATATAATGAACAATTTAACGCGTCTACTTCCACACCCGTATTGTATAAAAAGCCGGCAAGTAGTCCACTTAAACTTCGTCCATGGTTACAAGATTTTGATTATGGAGGCGATTATGACGCAACAAAAGTTCGCGCACAAATTCAAGCTACCTACGATGCAGGTTTAACTTCATGGATGCTCTGGAACCCAGCGAATCGTTATACGCGTGAAGCCCTATTAGATAGTTTATAGTGTCACCCACTTTTAGGTACACGCCGGTAATGTATGCTAGAATACACATATGGGAAGTATATGTATATTTGGCGATAGTATTACCAGTGGAGCTGATGATATAGAGATGGGTGGCTGGGCAGCACGGCTCAAGGTATATTTTTTTGATAAAACAAGTAGCCGTTATACCAAAGTGCATCAGTTAGGTATTAGTGGAGAGTTTGTAGAGGATGTCATCAGTCGTATTGATTCTGAAGCGTCCCCTCGTAACCCAGAGATTATCATTCTAGCGGCAGGCATCAATGACTCTAGAACACTAGAAGATGGGAGTGTTGCGAAGACATACGAGGACTTTAAGAAAGATTTAACACTCCTTATTAAAAAGGCCAAGGCACACACAAGCCAAGTTGCTTTAGTGGGGCTGACGCTAGTTGATGAGTCACAAACACAGCCGTATTACTTCCGCGGTGAGAAAAGAGACGCATATTTTACGAATGAGCGAATACAAATCTTTGATAAAATAATTCAACAAATCGCAGAACAACAATCACTTTTTTATATACCAATGGACGACATACTAACTCTTGATGATATATCAGACGGTCTTCACCCAAATACAGTAGGGCACCAAAAAATGTTTGAGAGAGTGCGGGACTTTCTGCTTGAAAATGTTCTAAATACTAAGTAATAAAAAAGCAAACACCCAAGTCCAACTTAGTTTTTTATCTTACATAATTCCTACAGATAGATATACAAACGAAGCACTGCTAGATAGTTTATAGTTGGTAGTTGAGAGTTGATAGTAGTGCATTTCGCTCCGCGAAATGCACCGATACACCCACAACTTTCAACTTTACACACAAACATCAGAATTAAATCAGTACTAATATTATCAACTACCAACTATAAACTATCAACTCTAAACATGATATTATAATCGTATGGAATATAAATACGACCCGAAACATATTACATATTTTGCAGCTACAGATTCTCGTGCAGGTAAACAACCTTTTGGTATTCGTGCCGAAGATCGCACAAGACACATGTATATAATTGGTAAGACAGGTATGGGTAAATCCACTATGCTAGAGAATATGGCGATACAAGATATCCAAAATGGAGATGGTATGGCATTTATTGATCCACATGGCAGTACGACAGACAAGCTACTGGAGTATGTCCCAGAAGATAGAATCAAAGATGTTATATACTTCGCTCCATTTGATATGGAGTATCCAATTGGCTTTAATGTTATGGAGGATGTTGGTTACGATAAAAGGCACTTAGTTGTTGCAGGTCTTATGAGTGCCTTCAAGCGTATTTGGGTAGATGCGTGGAGCGCGCGTATGGAGTACATATTACAGAACACACTCCTAGCACTGCTAGAATATCCAGACACAACTCTTATAGATGTTAACCGTATGCTCATAAACAAAGCGTTTAGAGACAAAGTTACAAACGCAGTTTCAGACCCTATAGTTAAGCGCTTTTGGGCAGAGGAATTTGCAGGTTATTCAGACAGATACACACAAGAGGCAACTCCGGCAATACAAAACAAGATAGGTCAGTTTACCAGCAATCCACTTGTGCGTAATATCATAGGTCAGCCCAAATCCACATTTGATCTTCGTAAAATAATGGATGAACGAAAGATAATGATAATTAATCTCTCAAAAGGACGCATGGGCGAACAAAACGCCGATCTTCTTGGTAGTATTTTAACCACTAAGATTTATCTCGCTGCTATGAGTCGTGCCGAGGAGACTGTAAGCGACCTAGCTACACTACCACCATTTTACCTATATGTAGATGAGTTCCAATCTGTTGTTAATGATTCTTTTGTCAATATTCTATCTGAGGCACGAAAGTATAAATTATGTCTTACAATTGCCCATCAGTATATTGAGCAGATAGAAGAAAATATTCGTGATGCAGTATTTGGTAATGTGGGTACCACTATATCCTTTAGAGTTGGGCCATTTGATGCTGAGACCCTTAAGACAGTCTTTGAGCCAACATTTTATGCAGAGGATATGGTTAATTTAGGTTTTACCCAGATATACCTTACTCTTATGATAGACAGTGTCGGTTCACAGCCATTTTCTGCACATACACTGCCACCTGTAGATGATCCACCATTCTCATATAAAGAAAAAATAATACAATACTCACAAAAGTCTTATGGTAAGCCCAGAGCCGAAGTAGAGAAGTTACTTCAAGACCCAAGTGATGTGCCAAATAAGTCAAAAAGTAGTGGGAATGATAAATCTAGACAAACGAACTCCAATTTCACAAACAAAAAGAAAGTGCAAAAATCCTTTACCGCTTCTAAAACTCATCCCACACTTAAAAAAACATATAATACGACAGCAGAACAAAATAAATCCAAGCAATCACAACAGCTATCAAAGCAAAAGAATGACCTTGCAGAGGCACTTGGTAGCATGAAGCAACACCAGTCAAAACTTCAGTCTCCAGCGAATATTCTTCGCGCAAAGATTCAAAAAAAACAAACACAGCAAACAGTTAAAAGTGCAAAATCAAAACTAGTTGCGAGAGCCACAGCTCCGGCAAGTAATCCTACTCCTACAATCCAAGCAGGTGCTGGCAGTGCCAAGCAGCATACAAGCACAATTACTACAGAACAAGATAAAAATAAACAAACACAAATAGGCGAAGTCTCAGATACGACACTCCGTCAAATTTTGCGCGATGAATAATTTATAGGTATGCGTAACTCCCTACTATTTTTAATTTTCTTTTTCTCTATGTCGCCAGTATCTGTACTGGCAAGCGTTGTTATTACAGAGGTGATGTGCAATCCAATTGGTTCAGACGCAGACGGTGAATGGGTAAAGATACAAAATATAGGCACAGACCAAGTAGATTTAACAGGGTGGAAGTTTAATGATGGCAACGAAGAAAGAGAGTTATTAGATGTATCAGAAAATGGCGGTACAGGAGATATGTTGCTGGATGTTGGCGAGTATGCACTATTAGCAAGGAATGCTGAACAGGTTACTAGTAGTGATAATTTCCCAACTGGATATACAGGCACTATTATAGACACTACTATGTTGTTAAATAATGATGGAGACACGCTAACCTTGATAGACAGTGAAGGTTCTGAGGTAGATACCATTACGTATATTGAAGATGATGTCGCAGTGGGCGAATCTTGCTTTTCATATTACACAGATACAGCGGATCAGACAGGAGATGATTCAGGTCAAGATCAACCAACAACACAAACCAATATCATCACTAAAGAAATTACAAAGTACAACACTGTTACGATTGAGCCCCCACAAGACATATACTTAAGGTTAACAATTCCAGAGATTACAAATACAGGTACGAATGCAAGATTTTTTGCAGAAGTCTACGATGCAATCGGCAAGTCTAAAAATACTCCAGTGGATTGGTCGTTTGGAGATGGTGCTGTAGCGCGTGGCAACGAAGTAAAACACAGGTACAGTTATGCTGGCGAGTACACAGTTTCTGCTTATACAAAAGATGGCACGCTTATAGATGAAGCAGTAAAACAAATAAAAGTTGTTGATACAGATGTGATGCTACACTTAGACAGTGAATATGATTTCGTAGAAATAATAAACAACTCAGAGTTTAATTTAGATCTTTCTTTGTGGACATTGCGTAGCGGATACAAGTATTTTCATATCCCAGAAAGAACAATAATGTTACCAAAGTCTCCACTGCGTTTAAGTACAAGTATTACTAAATTATCTACACTTAAAATGGAAAAAAGCGTTTTGTTGCTAGATTCCGCGCGTAATATTGTAGCAAACAGTAAAGATTATATAGAAGTACTCGGCGTAGGCAGTACAGAGCAAGCAAGCACAACTGGCGTACTCAAAGAGTCAGTAGAGCCTGCCTCATCTGTATATACTGTGCCAGAACTTTCAGCACAACAAGACAGCAGTGGCACTTGGTATGTTGCCAGCATGGGAGGAGCATCAAATGTAGAAACAAATATAACTACAACTCTGCATCATAATGGCGCATCGTTACATGAGGATTATAAAGAAGCTGAGGAGATATCTCTTATTCCTGAGGTTGAATCAATATCACAACCAGCGGTGGCATTAGTATCCGACACTAAAAATTTCAGTATGTTTAATATAGGTATAAAATGGTTACTTGGCTTACTTTTTGTGATTAGTTTTGGTATACTAACTTTGCGTGGATTTTCAGGTAATGGGAGTAAACCACCAACAGACGATTTTGAAATTACAGAGATAAAATAAAATGGATACAATTATCACACTTTGGCTAAACGGATTTTTATATATGAATGATATGTTTGACGGTTTTGTTTATGTAGTTGCACAGTACTCGGTATATTTGATATCTGCGATATTTATTTATGTGTTTATAAAACAATATGGTACTAGGTCTAAATATGTTTTTATAGGTATTTCCACAGCTATTTGCGCGTGGTTAATTTCACAAGGTATAAATATACTAACAGCCGTAGAGCGTCCATTTATAGAGTTACATAACATTACACCACTTTTCACACATGGGCTGAATGATTCATTCCCATCTGGTCACTTAACCATAGTGTTCGTGCTGGCATTTTACACTTACCACCACAATAAAGTAGCAGGGCTAATATTAATAATATTAAGTATTATATCAGGCATAGCTAGAGTTATTGCTGGCATACACTGGCCAACAGATATATTAGGATCCATCGTGCTTGCGTACGCAACTATATTTTTAGTAAAATACTTTTATGAAAAATTCAAAAAATAAAAAACATATCTTAATAACAGGTGGGGCAGGGTACATTGGAAGTGCCTGCACAAAAGCGCTCCTTAATCTCGGTTATAAGATAACAGTGATAGACAATTTATCTCATGGAGATAAAAAGTATGTGGATGAGCGAGCAAATTTCATAGAGATAGACTTATGCAATCCATCAGATCTTGCCCGTGCATTGAGAGCATTTAAAATAGACTCAGTTATACATCTCGCAGCTCTGAAGTCTGTAGAAGAGAGCGAAAAATACCCAGAGAAATATTTACATAATAATCTAATAGGGACAATAAATTTACTTACAACGATGCAAGAGTGTGAAATACCAGAGATTATCTTCTCATCATCCGCAGCAGTGTACGCGCCAACAGACAATGACACATGTAAAGAAGATGATGAGCTTGGTGCCATAAATGTATATGGTAGTTGTAAAATAAAAGAGGAGAAGATAATAACCGAGCTTGCACGAACTGGTAAAATTAAAAAATTCTCAATCCTTAGGTACTTTAATGTGGCAGGGGACGCAGGTTTAAATTATATAGATAAAGATCCTGCAAATGTTTTCTCAATTCTTGCCAATTCACTCAAGTCCAGTGGTAAGTTCAACATCTTTGGTACTGACTACAATACTCGTGACGGGACATGTGTGCGTGATTACATACATTTAGATGATCTAGTTGATGCACATATTAAAACACTTGAATATAAAGATTCAGGTATTTGGAATCTCGGCACAAGTAGTGGCATAAGTGTTAAAGAACTTATAACAGAATTTGAAAAAGTTTCTGGTTTAAAATTAAACAGCGTACCAAGCCCACGACGCGCTGGCGACCCAGCAACACTAATCGCAGACTATAGTTTGGCAACAACAACACTAGGCTGGAAGCCAAAATGTGCACTAAAAGAGATGGTAGAATCTACTATAAATACATATGCAAAGTAAAAAGAGAATTAAAGTTGTAGCAGTATCAGGAGGTTTTGACCCTGTGCATATCGGGCATGTGCGCATGTTTGAAGAGGCAAAGAAACTCGGCACACACCTAGTAGTGATATTAAATAGTGATAAGTGGTTAAAGAACAAGAAAGGATATGTTTTTATGCCAGAGATTGAGCGGGCAGAATTAGTGAAACAATTTAGCTTTGTTGACGATGTATATATACACAAGGAGGTTGACAAATATACAAGTGTTATTGGAGTACTCCGTGATTATACTATGAACATAGGTGGACGAAAGTATCAAATAAATGTCTTTGCAAACGGAGGAGACAGAAAAGATATATATGATATACCAGAATGGAAGATATGTCAGGAAAAAAATATAGAGATGGTTTTTGATGTTGGAGAAGGTGGCAAGGTACAATCTAGTTCTTGGCTTACAGATGCTGTGAAGAATAAGTACGAACTTGATATTCGTCCATGGGGTCACATGCACATTTTAGATTCCAAAGACAACTATTGGGTTAAAAGTATTACAGTCGGTGCTGGTAAGAGATTAAGCTTGCAATCACATAAAAAGCGTCGTGAGCTTTGGGCTTGTATAGAAGGTGAGGTGTTGGCAGAGCGTGGAGAGGTAAAAGATAATAATAAAAAAATAAGAAAGAAGATAAGATTAAGACCTGGTGACACTTTCTATATAGACTCTGGTGAGTTACACCGTTTGAGCTCAGAGCATGGAGGCACTGTTATAGAAGTCGCTTTCGATGAGCCTAAAGAAGAAGACAATACAAGACATGAAGATGATTATGGTAGAAATTAGGTCATGTTTTAAGCACACACATTTGGCGGATTAGTTAACTGATAATCTAGAAATCGCTGTAGCTTATGGTTTGCAAACAGAAGCTGGTTCGGTTTTCATTGACATTAGCGAGGAAAATATAGGAGATAAAAAATACTTAGATTTTGGACAAGAGGAGAAGTTGCCTATCATTACTGTTGCAACACAAGATTTAGCCATGAAATTGGTTGAACACATTAAAAAATAATTATAATTAACATTAAGCTTATGCACGAAAAACCAGAACAATTTAATAACAAAAAGAGGCGATATTTTATACGACTTGGTTTATCAGTGCGCGAAGCTTTGAAGCTACACAAAAAAGTTGGGCTATGGGAGAGAAAAGACAGTAAGCGAGATTGGGGCAATGTTTCTGAACATTGCTTGGCTGAAGCTGCACGAGTAGATGTTTTGGCAGATAAGTTAGGGCTTTCGGATGAGATTAAAAGAGATTTAGTTGTCGCAGCCGCAGTGCATGACTTTTTCAAAAAAGGTGAGAAGGAAATAGTTTCTACTGAGGGATTAACCTGGGACAGTTTTGAAAAAGCCACTGAGGAATCAACTCGACAAATGAGAGAAGCAGGATTTAGTGAACGAATTGTTCGTCTAGCAAATGCGGTTGGACATGACTCTTTAAAGGAAACAGAAACTATTTTAAAGGAAGAGCAATTAACACAAGAGAACACAGCTTATCTGGTTTTGCATTACGTAGATGACTACGCAATTGGCAGTGATTGGGCAGATCCAGCTGAGATGTCCTCTGATTGTAATAAAATTAACAGTTTTGATAAAAGAATAGACTCAAACGAAGCTAACCCACGCTATGCACGACTTAATGAAGGGGGTAGAGAATATTTTAATGGAGAGACAACATTTGAGGCGCAGCGACGGATAGGTCACTTAGTGGAAGAGAAGTTAACCACTCTTCTCTCTGAAAAAACTGGTCAAATAATAGATCCAAAAGAGTTACCTCAACTTATTGATGCAGAGATTAAAAAAGAGATAGAAAACTTATAATTATATTTTGGTTGTGCCGATTAAATGTGGTAAACTTCATATTATGAAAACTATTTTAGTATGTGGAGCTGGTGGTTTTATAGGTAGTCACCTAGTAAAAAGATTAAAAAAAGAAGGAGCTTGGGTACGAGGTGTGGATTTGAAATATCCTGAATTTGCAGAGACAAAAGCAGATGACTTTATTATTTCTGATCTGAGAGAGTATAGCGTATGTCAACGAGTTGTAGACAGAAAATTTGACGAAGTGTACCAACTCGCTGCTGATATGGGAGGTGCTGGTTTTGTGTTTGTCGGTGATAATGATGCAGATATTATGCATAATTCGGCGCTCATTAATCTTAATATTCTTGATGTATGTCGAAAGCGCAATGTTAAGCGATTATTTTATTCTTCTTCTGCGTGTATGTACCCAGAATATAATCAAACTGATCCAAATAATCCGAAACTCTCTGAAGATACTACATATCCTGCACAACCTGATAGCGAATACGGATGGGAGAAATTATTTAGCGAGAGATTATATATGGCATTCGCACGTAATTACGGTTTAGAGGTACGTGTAGCGCGTTATCATAATATTTTTGGACCAGATGGATCATGGAATGACGGTAGGGAGAAGGTCCCTGCTGCATTATGTAGAAAAGTCGCACAAGCAAAAAATGGAGGAGAAATAGAGATTTGGGGAGATGGTGAACAAACTAGATCATTTCTACATATTGATGAATGCTTAGAAGGAACAATACGTTTAATGCGGTCTGATTGCTCAGAACCTATAAACATAGGCTCCGAAGAGATGGTAACAATCAATCAACTTGCTGAAATGATAATGAGAATTGCAACCAAAAAGCTTACCATTAAACATGTAGATGGTCCACTTGGTGTACGTGGGCGTAATTCAGATAATACTTTGATAAACAAGAAATTAAAATGGGCTCCAAATGAAGATCTTATAAAAGGCCTACAGAAAACTTACCCTTGGATAGAAGAGCAAGTAAATGCTGATGGTAAGATACGCTCATAAAGCTTTATGAGTTTTGTTACCATCCTATCGTGTGTAAATAATTTCTCAAATCTTTTTCGTGCATTTTTGCAGTAATTTTTATAAACAATATCATCGCTTATTACAGACTCAAACGCACGCGCTAGTGCGTGTTCATCACGCGTTGGCACATTAAGACCACTTACGCCATGCTTGTTAACAAAGCTTACCCCAGAACCTTCAATATCAGTTGTAATAATAGGTTTACTAAAACTCATTGCTTCTACTTGCACTACTCCAAATGCTTCTGATTTATCTACGGCAGGCAAACAGAAAATATTGCATGTTGAGTAGTAGTTACCGAGCATGTTATCTGCGACTCTTCCGAGTAGCCAAACTTTATTGCTTAGATTTTTCTCCACAATCAACTTCTTGAGTTTGTTGTACAATGGTCCTGAACCCGCTATCAAAATAACAAAGTCGTCATCAATGTATTGTGCTGCGCGAATTAAATACTCAAACCCTTTGTAGTAAATTAATCTACCCAACGAAAATACAATTTTTTTATTTTTATATTTATTTCTTATTTTCTTTATAACACCTTTATTACATTTCAATTTACTCGCATCAATGCCAATGGGTACAATAACGCATTTATTTTTAAATTTTCTTAGATCTTCAGACTGTTCTTTATATACCGATGTTGTGACAATTATTTGTTCAGTTCGTTTTAGAAGCCAATTTTGTAAAGGTAGATATAGTAGTTTTGTGATTTTTTGTTTGATAATATCACTGTGCCAATGCACTATTATTTTTTGTTTTCCAGTATGTGCAAAAAATAATGCAAGTGTAGCCATTGGGTCAGGATGATGTATGTGTACAATATTGTAATTACTAATTATTTCACATAACTTAAATATCATTTGCACAGAGATAGAGGTACGGAATAATTTACCGAAAGATTTAGTGCGATAGACTGTGTAGTTTTTGATCTTCTCTTCTTGGTATTCACATGTATTATTTGAACACAACACATCACATTGAATTCCACGCTCATTCAGTGTCTCGGTAATATTAAACATTACTTGCTCAATACCACCTGTATCTGGTGGGTAAAATTTTCCAAGTTGCAATATTTTCATATTTTAGTAAATGTTTGTAATATTTTACGCTTATAATTTTCGACTGTGAACTTTTTTGCGTAATTCAGTGCATTTTTTGAAAACTTTTTATATATTTGTGGGTTTTTAACAAGTATGTCAATTTTTTTAGCTATTGCTTCTGAGTTTTTAATCGGTACTTGATAGCCAACTTGACAATCTTTAACTATTTCTTTTTGACCACCTATATTTGTTGCAATGACAGGGATTCCATTACCAAAGGCTTCAAGTGGCACTAACGGGCACGCCTCAACAGTTATAGAAGGTACTATAATAATATCAATATCATTACGCATAATGGCATCTGTATCTTCAGAAAATCCCTTTATGTGAATATTTTCATCCTCAAGTAATCTTAGGTTCTTTTCTTCTTCTCCTGTACCGAAAATCCAAAATTCAATGGAATCTTTGTTTTCTAAATGGTTGAAGCTCTTCATGAAGTACTCAATCCCTTTGAGTTTTATAAGTGTTGAAAATGATGCGACAATAATCTTTTTTTTGCCCGTGATATCTTTAGCACCATTATTGACATGAGTAATTGGATTATATACAGTTTCGCACTGTGGAAGTTGGATATTATTTTTAACACAATTTGAAACACAAATTATCAGTGCGCTTGATTTAAGAGCAGGATGAATAAGTTTATAAAAAATTGACCGTTTGTCATCTATAGAGTGCGCATGAAATATATAGTTAATACCAGATATTTTTTTAAGCATGTACGCTAACAGTAGCGTCTTTTTAGTGGTGGCATATGCCAATGTATTTTTATTAGTGTATTTATTTTTATATAAATAGTACACAATTATGAATATATTTTTTATGTACAAAAATGGCATAAATAATATCTCAAGTATACCAACACTAAATGAAGAGGTTTTCCCACCAGAAGTTTTTCCGTGACAGCAAATATTTAGTAAGTTATCCGTATATTTTTGGGCTCTTTTTTTGAAAATAGAATCTTTTTTGCAGTCTATCAGTATAAGTCTATACTTTCCTTTAAAGGCACACATAATATCAAGTGTCACTTTTTGACCTCCGCCAAAATGTGCTTTTGATGAATCTTCAAGTATAAGTAGATTATTTTTCATAGATATTTTGTTCCGTTTGTTCTATATTTGATAGTTATTAACATTTTCTCCAGTCTAATAAATGAGATGATCTTTCGTAAATACAGCTTAATGATTGAATAAATGAACCAAAGACATCCTAAAATTTTGTTTTGAGCAATCCCGAGCACCTCCTTATATGAGTTGAATGCGTTGGCATGAGATTTACCACCAAGTGCCATGTTAGTAAAGACCTTATGACTTATATAGAATGTTTTTTTATTTTTTATCGCACGAATAAAAAAATCATAATCCATTGCATATTTTCTTTCTTTATTAAAAAGTCCAATATCATCATATACAGATTTCTTGAAAAAGGAAGAAGGGTGATTTACACGTGGCATTTTGTACGAAAGTTTTTTATCAAAATCAGGATCAGTATCAACGACAAAACTATATTGGTTTTCTGCCCAATAACGTAAAGAGCCCACATAAAAATCTTTGCAGTAAGTTGTATGAAGTTCAACAATTGTTGCAATAGTATCTTTTTCATACCAGTCATCCGCATTTAATATCCCGATTATTTCACCAGTAGCTTTTTGTATACCTTTATTCCAACCATCACTTATACCAGAATCTTTTTCGCTCACCCAGTATGCTATCTTGTCTTCGTATTTTTTGATAATGTTTTTACTTTCATCGCTTGAACCTCCGTCTATTATAATATACTCTATATTTTTGTATGTTTGATCAAAGACCGACAGCATGGCTTTCTCTATTGTTTTTTGGGCATTAAGGCAAGTAGTAATGATACTAATCAGCGGTTTTTTTGAATCATGGATCATAAATCATTTGTTATTATGCTGGAATTTTGTAACCATTAGATCGTCCCTTTCTGCAACCCATTCTTTTTTTGGATTATTCCAGTCATTTCCGTATTTGTACGCCAAATATTCACGATAAGTAGACGGAGTTTTAAATTCAATATTATAAAATTCTATGGACTGTAAATTTTTAAAATATTTACTAGGCGCTATCCTCGGGATGTCATATGATATCAATTTATTTCTAGAGAGCTGTAGTAGCAATTTCCCCAATTTTCTTTTTAAAGTATCTGGAAGTATATGAATTATAGCAACTGATGTGCAGATTATAGTCTTCCGTATGAAAGATTTGAGATCTTTTATAGTACGCACATGAGATGGGGATGGTGAAATCATCATAGAACTTAATATAAAAATATAACTCCCGATAAAATTTCTTGGGTAAAGTACAGGGTATACAGCATGCTCACCTTTATCTTTATAAAAATTAAGATCTAACCAGAATTCTTCCGTTTTATATATGTGCATGTAATCTTCATATATTGCCACCTTAAACCCATCATTACAGAAGTCTTTAGCTAGTAGAAATTTCTTACCAATAATTTGATCTTCCCACATAGCAAGGTCTACATCATGCTCCCACGGGATAAACTTCCCATCTCGCACCGCTCCAAGTAATGTCCCTCCCTCTAACCAAAATTCTATATTGTACTTACAAAATATTTTCTTTGCAGCTTTTAAGAAATCTAACAAATGTTGCTCCTGTCTACTTATGTTGTTTATCATAATGTGTTCTTCATTAATGTATCAGTATCAACTTCATCTTTTTTAAAAATAGTACCATCTTGAATTTCGCCAACCCACTGCTTTTTTGGTATTTGCCAATCTTGACCATAACGATAAGTTAAATATTCTTCTGTTGGATTTGGAGCTTTGAAATTCGTACCATAGAATTGCAATGTAGTTAAATTCACAAAATATTTCTTAGGAATTATAGATAAGTATCGTTCGGTTATAGATCCACTTTTTTGTATGACCCATTTGCTAATAAAAGATGGCACAAGAACACCGATGTAAGCAAGTCCGACTCTTATTATATTTTTTGTACCATGAATTTTAAATGGATTTATACCACTATAATACGATGTTAAAAACATCCATGAGAGCAAATCTACAAAACGTCGCAAATGTGGACGGGTTCGATAGTCTCCCCACTCTTTTAACACTTTATCCTCAGAGATATCATAAAATAATAGCGCAAAAGGAAACGAAGAGCCTTTCTCAATACTTATGCCACTCCGACCAAGAGTAATTTTGTATCCGTCTTTTTGAAGTTCATGGCAGACAAAAATTAATTTCTTCAAATCTTTTTTCCATACCCCAAGGTCGGCATCACTATCCCACGGGATAAACTTCCCATCTCGCACCGCTCCAAGTAATGTTCCGCAGTCTAGCCAAAATTCTATGTTGTGTTTATCAAGAATTTTTTTTATTCGTATTAGGTCCTCTTTTTTTTCTTGTTCTTTGATTTGAATCATAATAATTATCTGTGATTATTAAACAATTCACTGGTAAATATATTTTCAATATTGGTAAATTTTACACCAATTTTTTTTATCTTAGTATTATTCATTATTTCTACCTTTGGTCGCTTTGCGAACTTTTGGTTTTTGCTTGGTTTTATTTTCTTTTTTGTAATACAATTAGCTTTTAAGAATAATTTAACAAGTTTATATTTTGATAGATGTTCGTCAGAGCAAACATGATAAACTCCAGAACCTATACCACATTCAATAATTTTCTTTATAACCTGGTATAAATCATATGTCCATAGGAATTTTCTAATTCTGGAGTTGTCTACTTTTTGCAACTGGGTGCTTCTAAGTATTTTTTTTAAGAATGGGTTACAAGTTTTACTTAGAAAGATTACGAAAGGTAACCGTAAAATTATTCCTTTCCGTGAGACAACTTCACCAAGTGACTTCGTTACACCATAGTAATTTACTGGGTCTGGCGCATCGTCTTCTATATAGTTGTATTTCTCCCCAGAAAATACAGACACAGTAGAAAGGTAGAAGAAAATAATACATTTATCTTCGCAGACATCCGCTACATTCTCAGCTATTTTATAATTTAACGCATATGCCTGCTTCTTGTTTCTTAAGCAATCATCAGGAGAGGCTAAACCAGTTGCGTTAATGACGAAGTCAGGTTGTGTTTTTTCAACTATAAAAGCGAGCTTTTTCTTGTCTAGAATGTCAGCAGTGTACAATCCAGCCTTTCTTTTTCTATTTGAAAAATATGTGCCGACAATTTTAAAATCTTCACTTAAGAGTTCATACAAATCTCTACCTATTCTGCCATCTACTCCTAAAATCAATATTGTTTTTTTAATTTTTTTCATACAATTTGTTAGCTTCCGTAAGTTTACCCATAGTGTTTATGTTTATCCATTTTTTTTTCGTATTGAAAGGCACATTATAAATTTCAAACTCTGCACAGGCATTATTAAAGGCGTCAACTATCTTAGCATGTTCTTCTAAGTGCTTGAGTAAATATTTGGCTAGATGTTGTTCGATTTTAGCGATTCCAGCATAAAGATAGGTAAAATATCCAGTTGAGAGAGTTTCACCAACTTCAATTATTTTTCCAGAAACATCAATTTTAATTATACCCCCTTTCTCATCGTCACTCAACATTCTCCTCGACAGAAGAGCATTTTCATATTTTGAATTAATAAGTAGTGTAAGTATCTCTTCATCAAATATAAGATCACCGTCAATGATAATGACAGGCTCCTTATCAACTTTTCTCAAAGCTAAATAAAGTGAATAACTGTTGTCAAGCTCTATATTTTTTGGATTATATACTATTTCACATTGGTATGAACTAAAGCGTTCATGCACATTATCATTCCAACAATTACCCTCAGTTCCTACAACAATAATTTTCTGTACTTCATTTTTAGGATCAATTGTATTGAAAATGTGTTCAATTATAGGTTTCCCCCCCACTTCCATAAGACATTTTGGAAGATTCTTACTAGAATCTTGGAGTCTTTTATTTACTCCTGCTGCTAAAATAATATACTTCATATTAAAATTAAAAACTATCTTGTTCTAAGAGATCTGAGTAGTCTTCGCTTGAGTTAATATTTATTAATTTGTTGTCCTTTTTTATATCCCAAAGGTTGAAGTCATTAAAAACATTGTTAAGAAGGCGAACTCCTGTGAGATACATTATTATCGCTTTTTCTTCTCTGCCGTCATATGCGAGATGAAATGGCATCAAACTGCTAAAATGCATTGCCTCTGCAAAAAACATCTTCAGCTTCCAATCTGGTTCTTTGCGTATCAGTTCGTATTCAGGAAGAGTGCGGAGCAGTTCTTTTTTAATATGTTCATATTCTTTGACTGGTTCATGTGTGTCATAATCAAAGCGTGCGTTAAGAGTGCTATTTTTTATTTTCCAATTGAGACTAAATTTATCAGTTTTGATAAAATCGTATAGCCCATTACAAGAGTGTAAAAGTTTTCCCATGTCATAATATAAGTCAGACCCGAGAAGTTCTCCTCTAGGGTCAACTAAAATAAAGTCCTTTGGGTTATCAGGAGATACTAAAATATTTTGAAAATGTAAATCACCGTGTACCATTACAAGTTTCTTTGGCTCTAGCCTTTTAATAAGGCTTGGTCGTTCACATAATTCTTGCATTAAAAATGGAGTATTCTTATAATTGACTTCATTTATTATGATGTTCTCTGCTGCAAATATTGCGTCAAATAACGGAGATCGTTGTTTTGTTTCAAGAATACGCGAGTTAACACGCATAATGTGTTTATCCCAGATAAATTTCTCTTTATTTACTGAAACATTACGGGTATACACTTTTTTAAACATGAAATTTAGGACCTCTTTCAAGAAAGACAATGTATTATCAGCATTTATTTTTTTTGAAAGTATTAAATCTCGTAGACATGGTAGATGATAATATTCCATTTCGAACCAAGCGTGCTCATCATCTACTCCGTACTCTTTGATTTTAGTAAACTTATGTTGTAACTCTTTTGGGATTGTCTGCAACCATTTAATCTCATTTACTAATTTATCTTTTCCTTTTTTGTCTACCTCTTTGCGAACGATAGTTATTTTTTTAAGATTAGCATATGATCCTCCGACAAGGTTTTGTTTGAGAAGGTCGTCATCTGTCTCCGCGGTGTAACCTTTTTGCGAGTAGTCAAAGTTATAAAATATATGTTTATCAAGTATTTTATTTATATTGTCCAACATATCGTCACTAATGGTTTTTTTGATTTGCTTATTTAGGTCTTTGAGTGTTTCTTTATTTAACCTGATTATCCCACTGTGGATATTCCAAGGATAGGAATGTGGTTTTAGGTATTCACCAACTTGTTTTACAATGTGACCATCTAATATTATTTTCCCACCATCTTCGGAAGTACTGTAGGCTACTCTACTTACAATGATATTATCATCTTTTTCTTGGATAAGTTTTGATATTATATGTTCTTCAAAAACAATATCACCGTCAATAGCGATTATGTCTTCGTTAATGGGCTTGCTTGCCATGTAGAGACTGAAACTATTTTTACTACTCTTATTCTTTTCATTCACTCTTATATTAGGATGTATATCTTTAATTTCCTTTGCAGTTTCTTTGTTCCATTCAATTCCTTTTTTCCCAATAACAACAATAATGTCCACTGGATTTACCCCGACTTTCTTAAGTAGGTCAATTTGATATTGTAGAATTGTGCCATCTTTATATGGAAGAAGGCACTTAGGCTTCTTAAAATCAATTTTTGTATTTATTCCAGCTGCAAGTATTATTACCTTCATGTTTATTGAGAGAAATCATAAAAAACATTCCCTGGGTTAAAATTTATACCAAAATAACATGCTGTGACAGATGCTAAATCAGCAAAGTTTCCAACATATGCAAGCTTGTTTTGCATCCTCTTTTGAAAGCAGAGCAATATTCCATATTCTCTAGTATGAGTTTTTGTGCTTTGCGTAGGATCACACCCATGATCTGATGTAAGTATAAGAAGATCCTCATCTCCCATGCTGTCTATAACAGAAGGGAGTTTATCATCAAGCTCTTTGAGTAATTCTATCATTCCTTGAACATTGTTACTGTGTCCCATCATATCAAAATCTGTCAAATTTGCAAAGACCAATCCTTTTTTAAGATTGTTTATTACTTCAATTGTTGTTGCAATTCCTTCAGTATTGGAACCAGTTTTAATACTTTTAGATATCCCAAGATTTTGAAAGAGTTCTCCAATTTTACCTACACCAATGGTTGCAATATCTACAGCTTCTAACTTTGGTAATAGAAAGTTGTCATTAGGAATAGAAATTGCGTAGTCGCGTCTTTTTTTGTTGTTTCTTTCGTAGTTTCCATCTTCATTTATGATAAAAGGCTTCGCAATAACACGCCCTACATTTGGTAATAGTCGTCTCAAGACTTTACATATAGCGTATAGGTTTTCTATAGGTATGTATTCCTCCATTGCAGCTACTTGCACGACACTGTCAGTAGTACAATAAATAATCGGGTGCTTAGTTTTTTTATGCTCGTCTCTTAAGTGAGAGAGAGTATCGCCATACTCTACCATAACATTACCGATAAATTTATATTCAGTTTCTTGCTCAAGTTTATTAAGTACTGGTTGTGGTATGCCGTTTGGATATATAGTATGGCGTTTAGCGTCCTTGATTCCCATCATTTCCCAATGTATTGGAGCTGTATCGTTTTCTTTTGTAATTGGAGCTAATTTACCAACTACACCTTTTTTAAGTTGGTCATTTTCACCAAAAAAGTAGGAAAAGCCAATCTGCTTTAAAAATGGGAGTTGATCTAACCTACTATTACCAAGGGAATTCACTAATGTATTTGCAGTGCTGGTTCCATATTCATTTGCGTCAGGTAAAGAGCCAACTCCAACTCCATCTAAAACTAATAAAATAACTTTCATAATATTTACTATAGAATTTCTTTTTTAATATTGTTAAGGATATCAATCGTACCAGTATGTCCTGACTTTGCAATATACCCATTCTTGGTTCTTTTTTCAACTATTGAGACAGCTTCAGGATGGGCATTTTTAAATGTGGCGACTCTACCAACATTTGACAAAAGTTTTAAATCATTATCGTCATCTCCTATAAAGAATGTATCTTTTAAATTGATATTGAGTTCATTACAATAAAACTTGGCAGAATTTAGTTTGCCAGAAATTGTAGGTATGATACCAACCATCCCTTTATTTTGAACCACCTCTAGATTATTAGGTAAATTAGTGGTTATATCTGAGTGTTCATTTGGAGATAAGAATTTCTTTGTATTACTGGAAGAGCATATCCAAAAAGAGCTTTTTCTGCCTTTTTTATCTATATTATAGCCTTTGCGTTCAAGCTCTTTGGCAAAATTCCATAAATATCCACCGTCTTTCTTACATGCTGGGTATAGTAAATTGCTCCACTTTTTAGATATATAGTTATTTGGTAAGAATAACCCCCCGTGCTCTAAAATAGCGACTGTATAAGGGATATTTTCTTTAATTTCAGAAAAGCTTGTCGATCTACGTCCAGAGATTGGCACGATTGGGATAACTTTTTTTAGATCACTGAGAGCTTTTAAGACCTCTTTGTGTGTCCAATACCCTGCATTTCCTATTTTCTTACAATCAGAACACTCTTCCTTGTGAATTAAAGTTTCGTCAATATCTAAGAAAAGTGCCTTTAACATAATCTTATTTTATTACTAATCAGCCAAAATACTATTACAAATATCTGCGTGATTAAATATGCTATAGCTGCACCCATAATACCAAATGTAGCATAAGTGTAAAGGAATGTTATTGCAAATATACTTATGTTCAATATCGCTATTAGAAGTATATGAAGAGTATGTTTTTGTGCCCGTAAATTTGCAATTATCAGAGTATTGATTGGCGCTAGAGGTATGAGAAGAGCCAAAACTTGAGTTACATATACAGCATCCATATACTTAGGGAAAATAATTTTGAATATTGTCGGAGCAAGCAGTATATATAAAATAACAGGCACAACCATAACCACGGCAATTTTTATGAGTTTAGTTATAAATAATATAGTTTCTTGTGAATTCCAGTGTCTTGATGCAAATTTTGCTTCCACCAGTGTAGCCATGTATCCGAATATTCTAATGAGTTGGCTTGGTATCGCAAACGCTGCGACATAGACGGCTAGTGCCTCTGCACCAAGAAAGTGCCACACAAGCAACTTATCCATATTATTTGCAATGGTTCCAGCTATTCCTATTACGGATAATTTCTTACCATATTCTATCGTATCATCCTCTATCTCATTTTTATTTTTAAAAATAAGATTTGTTAGATATGTTTCACTCCGTAAGGTTCTGAAATAAAAGAAAAAGCGGGTAACAATTTGCCCAATAAAAAATGCCGCAATAAGTGCAATGATGTCCTTTGTAAGTAAAACTGCTGCAATCATAATTAGTGTTTGGAGTATACGCGAAACACTCTCGTAAATCGCAGGAGTCTTGAAATTTTGTAGCCCTTTATAATAAAAAGAGTAAATGAAGAATGTTTCGAAAAAAGGAATAAATACTGATGAAACCAAGAATGCATATGCGAGTAGTTCATTGTCTTTATAAAAATAATATAATGCACACAGCAATGCAGAAAGCGAGCCAAGTAACCCAAACTTTATTTTTGTCTTTACGATTATATGTAGGTTCGTGTCTGCACTACGAGCTATAGAACGTGTAAGTGCTGCACCGATGCCTGGCAATGTAAAAATAGCAAGAATTGGAATCACAGAGAGTATAAATCTATATTGTCCAAATATTTCCTTTGGTAATAAATTTGTAAGTAGTACAGTAACTACGAAAGCGGAGACACTTGCAACTCCCTGTGCCAGCAAAATCCAAGAACCATTACCAGCCAAATACACCATATCAGTTCCCGTATATTTCTCACTCCATCGCAAGATTTTTAATATTTGTTTTTGCATTGTTTCAATCATAATTAGAATACTAGCGTATTTTTAGACTTTAAGGTAGTATTCTTTTCATTATGGACACAGATAAAATATTTACAGCGATGCGTGAGGCTGGGCGTGCAGTGATGCAAATTTACAAAACTGATTTTGATGTGCAATGGAAGGGTGAGTGCGATCCACTAACTAAGGCAGATTTAGAATCTGATGAAATCTTGCAAATGGAACTTGGTAAATACGGGCACCCAATTCTATCTGAAGAAACAGAAGACGATAAAGCGCGTCTTGGTTCAGAATATGTATGGATTATAGACCCACTTGATGGTACACACGAGTTCGTGAACAGCACAGATGAATTCTGTATTATGGTAGGACTGATACACTTCGGTGAGCCAATTTTTGGTGCTATATATCTCCCCGTAGAGGATACATTATACTTCGCGGAGAAAGGCAAAGGTGCATGGGTTGAGAAAAACAATACACGATTGAAAGTTTCCGTATCCGTAGAGCACGATGTTACGAAATCGTTTACTGTAGTAACGCGGTCGCATATGGACAGCATAATGCAGAAAACCATAGCGGACATTGCACCAAAAAAGATGACTCCCGTAGGTAGCAACGGGTTGAAAGCTACTTTTGTTGCTGATGGTAGTGCAGACTTTTTTATAAACCCTACAAACAAAATGGGCGAGTGGGATGTGGTAGCGCCTCATATTATAATAAAAGAGGCTGGTGGAGAAGTAACCGACACTCGCGGTGAAAAATTAGCATATAATAAGCCAAATCCGAATACTCCATATGGTATTCTCGCTACAAATGGTATACTGCATGATATTATTATTTCAAAAATTACTTAACTACCATGCAATACGATGCAAATATACACGCAAGTCTATTTATAGGACGATGGCAACCATTCCACAATGGGCATAAAACACTCATAGAGACAGTTCTGAAGAAAAATAAGCCAGTCGTTATTGGTATCCGTGATACTGAAGTAAGCGAAAAAAATCCATACAGCACTAGCGAGCGTTGGGCTATGATACATCGCACTCTTAAGGAAATAGTTTTGTCTTGCTAACATCTACCGTATTGCGGTATAGTAATCTCATTGCTACAATATACCACAATGACACTAGAGAAAACACTCAAAGCAATAATTATTGTTGGTCTCTTCACAATTCCTTTTCTTGTTTTGATTCTCGCAGATTCAATGTTCTTTCCATATGTCGTTGGTAAAAATTTTGCATTTAGAGCCATTGTTGAGATTATTTTCGTGGCGTGGGGCTTGCTTGTGCTTATTAACTCAGAATATCGCCCACGCAAATCAATCATTTTTATCTGCACATTAATATTTATATTCGTAGTAGCGTTAGCAAATATTTTTGGTGCTAATCCATACAAGAGTCTTTGGAGTAATTTTGAGCGAATGGAAGGCTTTATTACACTTCTGCATCTCTTTGCTTATACGGTTCTGTGGGGTACGATGCTAAATACAGAGAAGCTTCGCATCCTATTTTGGCGAATTTCTTTAGGTGTATCAGTAATAATTTCCGTACATGCACTTGTAGAGTTTTTCACTACAGAGCAAGGGAGACTTTCTGCCACTCTTGGTAACCCGATCTATTTAGCAGTGTATGCCTTGTTTCATATATTTATAGCTGCAATTTTTGCGTTGCGACATAATGCGAAGTTTGCCGAGCGCCTTATTCTCGGCAATATAATTTTACTAGAACTTATAGTTTTATATCTTACTGCCACACGCGGAGCTACACTCGGGCTTATAGGTGGCATGTTTATTGCTGCAATCGGCATAGCGTTTACAGAACGCGAAAACTTAAAACTAAAAAAACTCGCCATAGGTGCAATATTTGTAGTAATTATATTAGTATCAGGATTCTTTGCATTGCGAGACACAACATTTGTACAAAATAGTCCGGTTCTAAATCGCTTTGCGCATATTTCACTTACAAAGGGTACAGTTATGGCACGCACATATGTATGGGGTATTGCGTTACAAGGTGTTAAAGAACGCCCAATCCTAGGTTGGGGTCAAGGTAATTTCAATTATGTTTTTAATAAATATTATGATCCACGCATGCACGCTCAAGAGCCATGGTTTGATCGTACGCACAACATCGTTTTTGACTGGCTTATAGCCGCAGGAGTTTTAGGATTACTTTCATACATCGCTATTTTTATAACCTTACTTGTATCATTTTATAAGACAACACATTGGCATACAAGTCAAAAATGGCTTATGCTCGGACTTCTAGTCGCATATAGCTTTCACAACCTTACAGTCTTTGACAATATAGTAAGTTACATACTATTCTTCTCAATTATTGCTTGGGTGTATGCCATGTCATCTGACACCTCTGAATCAAAGAATAAAAATTTAATACCAGAATTTTCATTTAATAATCCAATCACTAAGTTCTTAGCAATTTTAACAACAGGCACAATTGCTTTTGTATTTGTTTGGTCTGTAAATGCTGATGCGTATCGCGCGAATAAGACCTTACTTTTCGTACTTACTAATATGGCAAATGCAGAGAAGCTTGGTAAAAATCCAGAGACTATAGATAAGGCAATAACGCGAGCTGAGATGGCTCTTCAATCCTTCCAAAAAGCAGAGAGCTATGACTCTTATGCTAATCAAGAAGTTAGAGAATACTTTACAAAAAGATCCATTTCCATTCTTAGACAAGAATGGATGCCACAAGAGTTAAGACAGGCTTACTTTTCTCAAGCTGTAGAGTCTATCCAAAAGCAGAAGAGTGATATGCCTAATGATCCAAGATTACCACTTGTTCTTGCCAATTTATACCAAACTGTCGGCATGTTTGAGCAAGAGGGGATAGAGTTAAATATTGCCAGAGAACTAAGTCAAAATAAGCAAACAATAATATTGGCACAAGGTGTAAATGCTCTGAATTTAAGCGATAAGGAGCGCGCACTATCTTTATTCAAAGAAGCATATGAGTTGGACAGAACAAATGAACTAGCAGAGGAATTTTATTTAAAATTACAAACGGAGATGAACGAGGAACAACAATAGTTGACATAAAGTGTACTTTTCGCTAGGAGGCTCCTAGCTTGACTAGAGTGTGCTTGGCAAGATTTTAAGTTGCAATACAGTATAAATGACTCTATAATGCTATATCGTTTTAATGTATGGTTCATGCACAAGTGACATATTTGAGAGATATATAAAACAAAAGGGGTCGTAGCTCAGCTGGTAGAGCGCTCGCTTGTCACGCGAGAGGTCGCGGGTTCAAGTCCCGTCGATCCCGCAAAGGAAAAACCCCAATCAGACGAATGTCTGATTGGGGTATTTTCATTCGGTAGCGCGGGGCTTGAAAGACGGAGCCGGTATACAAGACGACGAGCTTGCGAGGAGTGCTTGTCGGCGAGTCCGGGCAGGAGCCACTTAGTGAATTGGAGTGCGAAGCACGAACAATGAACTTAGTGAGCTGACGCCAAGTCCCGTCGATCCCGCAAAGGAAAAACCCCAATCAGACGAATGTCTGAAGGGGGTATTTTCGTTCGGGAGAAAAAAATTCCGTAATTAATTCCATATTTAATTACATAATTAAATATGGAATTCTTTCCCAAACCAACATTGGTAAATAATATTCTTAATGTATAATGTTATCAATGCGCATCTATCGTTTTTTTAAACAAGTATCTAGTGTAGAGGAATTATGTTTTTATATTGAGGCAGATAAAGGATTTTTTAGAGGCTCGGCTTTATTTTGCTAATCTGCACAAATACTAGAAAGATTATAAAGTTATGGAATCTAAACTTGAAAAAAAACAAGAACAAAAAGAAGACCTGATCCTAGCAAGAGCTGAGGAAATGGCTGGAAAGATTTTTGACTTTCATACACATAAAAAACGAATATCACTAATTATGAAAGAACTTGAATCGTTCTTTGATGCTGGTCATATAGATAGAGACGAAATTGAAAAACATTTGAACCTTGTAAATCAAGCCGATAGAAAATCTTTCATTACAGGTGTGTTGCAGGCTGTTGAGCCAATTTTAAAATTTATATCTGAGCAACCTGAAGAATATGAAAAATTGAGGCGAACAAGAATTCTTGACATGGATGGGTACATCAAGGTAAATGATCTTCTATACTATGGAAAAAGTGGAGACGGTAACATTCACATCCATATAGCACCACATGAACAAACCAAGATAGGTACGAAAATTGGACTATTTAGAAAAGGGTTAAAAAAATTAGCTGAAGAAGTTAATAACAATCAAGATGTGGATAAAATTACCGCAACTTCGTGGGTTATAGCAGAAGCGCCGAAACTTATGGAGCTACTTGGCTTTAGACTGCATGGCGAAGTAAGCGATGAATTTAAACAAAAATATTTTCCCAATGAAATCCGTCCTGTGCACCATGCCAGTATCTCGCGTGATGATTTGCTGAAGAGGTATTTGGTTAAAAATGAGTAGCGAACTTCGTTCACTATGTGTACGGCTTGGCGAAAGTTTTTCATTCATGAAAAAAAAATTCCGTAATTAATTCCATATTTAATTACATAATTAAATATGGAATTCTTTCCCAAACCAACATTGGTAAATGATATACTTAATGTATAATGTTATCAATGCGCATCTATCGTTTTTATAAACAAGTATCTAGTGTAGAGGAATTATGTTTTTATATTGAGGTAGAGCATAAGCTTACAAATGCCGAGCAAGACAAAGTACGCAAAGTGCTATCGGACGGATTTGATGCGAGCAGTATCAAAGACAGCTCAGCATTTAATGATAACGACAAAGTTGTAGAAATTGGACCACGCCTAAACTTTGCCACAGCCTTCTCTACCAACTCTGTGGCGATTTTTAATTCTATAGGGATACAAAGCATCGTGCGCACAGAGAAGAGTACACGCTCTCTGTTGCAGAGAGGCACAGACGAGGAGCAGTACATAAAAGAGCATGCCGACAAAATGACCCAGATGCAGTATAAAGAGCCACTCAAGAGTTTTGATACAGGCATAGAACCTAAAGGCGTGTTTGAAGTAAAGCTAATTGAATTTGGTAAGCAGGCACTGGAGGATATAAATAACAATCTAGGGCTTGGTATGGACGATTGGGATATCAACTTCTACTACGAGCTATTTACCAAAGACATTAAACGCAATCCAACGAATGTAGAATGTTTCCAACTTGGGCAGTCCAACTCAGAACATTCTCGGCACTGGTTTTTTAAGGGCAAATTGGTAATAGATGGTGAAAATATAGATGAAACTCTCTTTGATATTGTGATGGCGCCACATAAGGCTAATAAAGCTAACTCCGTAATAGCATTTACAGATAACTCTAGCGCTATACGCGGGCATCGCACTAAAACACTAATACCAAAGAAGAAAGGCTCTACTCCGATATTTAAAAAAGAAAATATTGATCTAGATTCAACACTCACTGCAGAGACACATAATTTCCCAACAGGGGTAGCTCCATTCCCAGGAGCAGAGACAGGCACCGGTGGTAGGATACGAGACAATCAGAGTGCTGGCAATGGTGCACATGTTGTTGCAAGCACTGCTGGTTATTGTGTTGGCAACTTACAAATCCCAGGCTACGAATTGCCATGGGAAGATGGAGATGCGGAGTATCCAAGCAATCTCGCACCACCACTTAAAATTGAGATAGATGCAAGCAATGGCGCATCTGATTATGGTAATAAGTTTGGAGAGCCACTTATACAAGGATTTACACGCTCGTTTGGTATGCGTACACCAAATGGCGAGCGCAGAGAGTGGCTTAAACCTATTATGTTTACTGGCGGGGTAGGGCATATTAACCACGATCATTTAAAGAAAGGCAGCCCACACAAAGGAATGTTAATAATTGCAATAGGCGGGCCAATGTATCGTATCGGCGTTGGTGGTGGAGCAGCATCAAGTGTGATATCTGGCACAAACAAAGAGGAGTTAGACTTTAGTGCCGTACAGCGTGGAGATGCCGAGATGCAGCAGAAGATGAATAGAGTAGTGCGTGGTTGTATAGAGATGGGCAGAGACAACCCTATAATAAGCATACATGATCAAGGTGCAGGTGGTCCGTGTAATGTACTTACAGAGATTACAGAGCCAGCAGGTGGCAAGATAGAAGTACGCAATATAAACATAGGCGACAAGACCATGTCTGTCTTAGAGATTTGGAGTGCAGAGGCACAAGAACGCAATGCATTACTTATAGACGCAAATAGACTCAGTGAGTTAAAAGCACTTTGCAAGCGGGAGAAGTCTCCTTATGAGATACTTGGAACAATAACAGGAGACGGCAGGATAGTATTGCATGATAATAAAGACGGCACAGAACCTGTAAACTTGGAACTCAATAAGGTACTTGGTAAAATGCCACAAAAGACATTTGAAGATACAACACAAAGGCAAAAACTCAGACCACTGCGCATACCACAAAGCATGAGCTTGCGTGACGCGCTAAGTAATGTACTTAAGCTCGTATCTGTAGGCTCTAAAAGATTTCTTGTGACAAAAGTAGACAGGAGTGTTACAGGTCTCGTAGCAGCACAGCAATGCGTTGGGCCACTACAGTTACCTATCGCAGATGTGTCTGTGATTGCTCGTTCGCTTGAGAGTAAAACAAGTGGCACAGCAATCGCCATAGGTGAGCAACCGATTAAAACAATGGTAGACAGCGCAGCAGGCGCTAGAATGTCTGTAGGTGAGGCAATAACAAATATAATGTGGGCTTCTGTAAGCAAGTTAGAAAATATAAAATGTTCTGCTAACTGGATGTGGGCTGCGAAGCTCAAAGGCGAGGCAGCAAACCTACATGAGGCGGCAAATGCAATTAGTAAGCTGATGCTTAAGCTTGGTATAGCAATTGATGGCGGTAAAGATAGCTTGTCAATGGCAGCAAAAGTTGGAGATGAGATAGTTAAGTCTCCAGGAGAGCTTACAATCAGTGCGTATGCTGATATGGAAGATGCGACAATGAGTATAACTCCAGACATAAAAGAGCAAGGAGAGAGTCAGATATGGTTTATTGATATTGCCTCTGGCAAACAACGCATGGCCGGATCGGCACTTGCGCAGACATTGTCCCAGATTGGTAGCGAATCACCAGATGTAGACAATCCAGAACTGCTTGTTCGTGTATTCAGTACAATACAAAAGATGGTAAAAAACCGTACGATAACAGCAGGGCATGACAGGTCAGATGGTGGACTTATTACTACAGTAATTGAAATGGCATTTGCAGGTAATTGTGGGCTTGATATATCGGTAAATACAGACGATCCTCTTGCATTTTGGTTTTGCGAGGAGCTCGGTGTTGTGGTAGAAGTGCCAACTAGCAAACACAAAGAGTTTACAAATAGCATCAATAATGCTGGACTAGATGATATAACTATTTGTCTTGGCAATACTACAAGAGAGCAAAAAATAATAATACAAAAAGATAACACCGCACTAATAAAAGAAGATATGCCCAAGCTAAGAGCATTATGGGAGGAAACAAGTCACAGACTAAATGCACTGCAAACAAATAAAGACTGCGCAGAGGAAGAGAAGAAGAATATATACAATCAGAAGGATCCTTTGTATAAGTGGGCTAAAAAAACTAAACTAACAAAATTTGTTAAACACAAATTCAACATTGCGATAATCCGTGAAGAGGGTAGCAATGGCGACAGAGAGATGGCGGCTGCTTTCCATGAGGCAGGCTTTATAGTACACGATGTTACAATGACAGATCTATTGTCGTCCGAGGTGAGCTTGTCAAACTTTCGTGGCATTGCCTTTGTTGGAGGTTTCTCTTATGCAGATACACTTGGTAGTGCTAAAGGTTGGGCAAGTACAATACAGCTTAATAGTAAACTCAAGAAAGAGTTTGACAACTTCTATAATAGAAAAGACACATTCTCCTTCGGAGTGTGTAATGGATGTCAACTTATGGCACTACTCGGATGGCTTAATCCAGATGGAATTAATAACATTTCAAATAGTAGTATTGCAAATACAAATCAACCAAGGTTTATAAAGAACAAATCTGGTCGCTTTGAGTCGCGATTTGTTTCTCTTGCTATTGATGAGGGTCCATCAATAATGTTAAAAGGCATGGAGGGTTCTGTACTTGGTTGTTTCGTGGCACATACAGAAGGGAATTTATATATACCGACAGACTCATTAAGTAAATATATTGACTATAAAAACTTAGCACCAATAAAATATGTAGATGATGATGGTAATAAAACAGAGAAATATCCATTTAATCCAAATGGATCAAAATCTGGTTTAGCTGGACTCGTGAGCGAAGATGGTAGACATCTTGGGATGATGCCCCATCCAGAAAGATCATTCCTAAAATGGCAATGGCCGTACATGAGTAAAGAGAACAATGAAGAGTGGAAAGATAGTCCATGGATGCAAATATTTATCAACGCTCATAAATGGTGCGATGAAAATTAACATGCTATAATAGTTCTATTATAAAGTTAATTTGTTCATTATGTCAAAACAAATACTAGCTGTTCCAGCAAAGCGTCTGGATACAGTAGCGCGTAATGTCGCTATGTTATTAGTTTTCCTATTACCGATTTTGTTTCTGCCGGCTTCGGTGATCCCGTTTGCCCATACTAAGTTTATGCTTGTAGCATTGACTGCTTTTGTACCTTTAATAATTTGGGGTTTAGCAAGGTTCAGAGATGCTACAATAATGTACTCTAACAACTATGTAATTGGGTTGGTTCTTTTACTGCCATTGGTATATTTTATATCGGCTTTATTATCAGGCAACACGGTGAATAGCATTATAGGATCAGGGTATGAAAATGGAACTTTTATATTTATACTTCTTCTCACAACGCTATTTGTAACTATCTCAACAATCTTTACGAGTATTGCATCTTCTGCGAAGATGCTACTAACCTTATGTTCGTCTTTCGGTTTACTTGCATTCATACAGATTATACGCTTGATATTCGGCGCTGATAATATATTACCAAGCATATTCTCTTCAAATCCTACTTCAACACTTATTGGAAGCTGGAATGACCTAGCAGTATTATCAGGCTTAGTTGTTATTGTATCCTTAATGGCTCTAATATATGCGCCACGCATTATGGTAATGAGAGTGTTTATATATATAAACTTTGCCATGGCACTGTTTTTGTTAATAGTAGTAAACCTAAAGATAGTATGGGTGATGCTTGCATTACTGTCTCTTACATTTTTTGCTTACTTCATATCAACAAAAATAGCAAATCAGAACATAAAAAATGCAGACAGTGAAAAAGATGAAAAGAGAGATAATTTATTTAAAATATCCTCTACCGTAGTGGTGTTTGCGGTAAGTGTTTTGTTTATTTTTGCAGGCACTTTCTTAGGTTCTAAGATTTCAACTGTGCTTAATATACAAAATTTAGATGTACGCCCGTCTTGGGATGCCACAACAGAAATTATGATGGATACTTATAAAGAGAATATATTATTTGGGACTGGACCTAACACATTTGCTACTACTTGGATACAAAATAAACCAGAAGGTGTTAACAGCACAGATTTTTGGAATGTGGACTTCAATTCTGGTATAGGTATTATACCGACAGCATTTGTTACAACAGGTCTTATTGGAGGAGTGCTTTGGCTTTTATTTATAGGAAGTATTATATATATTGCATTTCGTATTCTTTGGGCGCGTATGCCCAATGACACTACTCGGTTTATTGTATTCGCTACTCTTGGAGGATCATTATATCTTTTATGTATACTTGTAATGTATGTACCGCAAACAGTAATTCTTGCAATAACATTTGCTTTTGTCGGACTTTTCATTGCTGTAGCGCGTAATGTAAACATAGTAAAAACACGCAAAGTCTCTATAAATGAAAATCACGCAACTAGATTCATATTTGTACTTGTATTTACTACAACTATGCTTATTATCACAACTGTAACAGTAATTACAATACAAAGAGCATATGTAACTTCATTGTTAGAGCGTAGTATGCAAGCAGCGCAATCACAAGATTTAGAACGCGCACAAAAACTTGCAAAACGTGCTGAGCTTCTAACAGTTACAGGTATTTTTGGTGGCGATGATCGTGTTTACTCAATACTTTCTCAAGTGGCAGTGATTAACTTACGCGAGGTTCTACAAGGAGATACAGAAGAACCTGATTTTAAAGAAAAGTTTCAAGATGCTGTAGAGGATGTAATAGTTCCAGCACGAACTGCAATTGATGTAGATAGTCAGAATTACAATAATCATATATTCTTGGGTAGAATATATGAACAACTAGCTTCAATTGGTACCCAAGGAGCTTCTGAGGCAGCACTTGCTTCGTACAGGACAGCTTCAGAGTTAAACAATAGCAACCCATACATTCCGCTTTTGATGGCTCGCACTGCTTTCAATTCTGGCAATCTTGAAGACGCTAAAATTTATGCAGAGAAGTCAATAGCACTTAAACGCAATTATGCAGATGCTTATTATATACTTTCTCAAATTTCTATTAAGAATGAAAATACTGAGCAAGCCATAGAGACAACAAAAGCCGCAGTAGTACTGACACCAGATAACATTGGTTTATTGTTCCAGCTTGGTGTATTGCAATATAGTGAAGGTAACTATCAAGAAGCAGCTACAGTACTTAACAGAGCAATATCTATTAACCCAGATTATTCCAACGCATTGTATTATCTAGCACTCTCTCTTTTAGAGCTCAATGATACAGAAAACGCACTCATAATACTCAATCGTGTAAAAGAGTTAAATCCAGACAATGAAGAAGTTGAAGCACTAATAAATTCAATATAAACGAATCAGTAAGTTGATACCATAGGGAGTGACTCATTTACAGTAATTCTGATTTTAGAATTTACACAATAAATGCTATGATGCACTACAATGATACGGCGAATATTTGAATTTGTGAGTAAAGAAATACGCGGCTTACACGAAGCCGCGTATCTTTTGGGCTTTTTTGCTGTGCTGTCTTCACTACTTGCGCTTGTGCGTGATAGGGTTCTTGCTGGGCAATTTGGAGCAGGTGAAATGCTTGATGTATATTATACAGCATTTAGAATACCAGACCTCTTATTCTTCACCATTGCTCTTATGGTCTCTGTATTTGTGCTTGTACCGCGTCTTACAAGGTGTAAGGATGCAGAAGAGTCTCATAAATTGATAGGCTCAGTAATGCTTGCATTTGGCTTGGTAATGTTAACAGTAAGCATTTTACTTTGGCCTCTCATACCTATGATACTGCAGTGGAAGTTTGAGCATATATTAAATGGTAAATATGGCAATGAGCTTATTACAATGTCTCGTATAATGCTATTGCAGCCAATTTTACTTGGAATTTCTAACATATTAGCAAGTATTACACAAAAACATAGCAGATATGTATTGTATGCGACAGCACCACTACTATACAATATCGGCATAATAATTGGCGTGTTAATACTCTATCCAATGTTTGGGCTAATTGGCTTAGTGTACGGGGTTTTGTTAGGAGCTTTTGCGCACATGAGTTTACAAATACCATTCGTGTGGAGTATAGGATTCTTGCGTGCTGGCTCTTTTAAGATTCAGTTTAAAGATACTATTGAAATTATTAAAGTTTCTCTACCTCGTACTATAGGCATGTCTGCGAATCATATTGCTCTCTTTTTCTTATACTCAATAGCATCAGGGATAAGCTCAGGAGCAATTTCTATATTACAATTGGCTAGTAATTTACAAGCTGCACCACTTAACATAGTCGGCTCAAGCTATTCCGTAGCAGCATTTCCAACACTTGCAAAATTATTCGCAGAAGGTAAGAAAACAGAGTTTATATCTAGTGTAGTTGTCGCACTGAGACACATCATCTTTTGGTCATTGCCTGTTGTCGGTTTGTTTATAATTTTACGAGCACAGATAGTGCGTACAGTGCTTGGTACCGGAGCATTTGACTGGACAGACACAAGATTAACTGCCGCAGTTCTTGCATTGTTTATATTATCTTTAGTATTACAGGGTGTTTCTTTCTTATTAGTGCGTGCATATTATGCAGCAGGGCAAACAATGCGACCATTTATTGTAAATGTGTTATCTGCAGTCTTTATGGTTGTGTGTGCAAATATATTAACAACTGTTATGTCTAGTAACGATATGTTCCGTCAATTTTTTGAAGTTGTCTTTAAAGTAGAAGATTTGTCTGGATCTTCTGTACTTATGTTACCTTTAGCATTTATGTTAGCAAGTTTGCTTAATGCACTGTTGCTCATTTATTATTTTAGTAAGGATTTTGGTAATATTGTTTCTAAATTTTCTAAGACGGCACTGCATGCATTTTCTGCCTCTACTGTACTTGCCGCTGTTACATATTTTGCCTTAAATCAATTAGCTCCAATACTACCAACACAAATAACTTTCGGCATATTTGCACAAGGTGCTTTAGCAGGTGTAGCTGGCATCGTAGCTTGGATACTTACTTTGCTTTTATTGAAAAATACTGAACTTCAAGAAGTATACAGCATGTTGCGTACTCGTTTTACTAAAAAACAAGCAATTTCAGATATGGAATTAACCCAGCAAATAAACTCAGTAAATCAAATCAACACAGTAAATAAACTCAGTAAATCAAATCAACACAGTAAATAAATCAAGCAAAAGAAAATATATACAGAAAAAACCAAACAAAAAACTTCTATCATCAAATCCCATTTGGGATTTGATGATAGAAGTTTATGCAGTAGTATTTAGGAGTTTATGTCATAGTATACAAAAGTTCATGTAATGGTGCATAGGAGTTTATGCGATGCTGTAATGAAGAAGACTTAGTATGGGAATTTTTTAACAAAATGCTATAGTAAACAAGATGCAATAGAATACTTATTGTTATTTACTCTATCATCAAATCCCAAATGGGATTTGATGATTGAATTATTTATTAGTTATGGATACAAATCAAACAAGAAAAAATATAAGAAACTTTGCAATTATTGCACATATAGATCATGGTAAAAGTACTCTGGCTGATAGAATGTTAGAGGTTACAAGCACGGTACCACAGCGCAAAATGCGTGATCAAGCACTTGACTCTATGGATCTTGAGCGCGAGCGTGGTATAACTATTAAGATGGCTCCTGTTCGTATGGAGTACGATGGATACATTCTGAATCTTATAGATACACCAGGACATATAGATTTTGCTTATGAAGTGTCGCGCGCACTTTCTGCTATTGAGGGAGCAGTGCTGTTGGTAGACGCAACTCAAGGCGTTGAGGCGCAAACCATGTCCGTACTTTCTATGGCATGGGAGCAGGGTCTTAAAATAATACCAGCACTCTCAAAGATAGACTCGCCACTTGCTCGCACAGATGATATTCGTACAGAGTTGGCACTCATGCTAAATATTGAGGAGGAGGATATATTACTTACATCAGGCAAGACCGGAGCTGGTGTAAAAGAGTTACTAGAAAGAATAATAAAGAGCGTGCCAGCACCTGAAAGTAAGATCCAAGACAAGCGCGCACTTATATTTGATTTTAAATATTCTAATCATCAGGGCGTTATTCTTTTTGTTCGTATTACAGACGGAGAAATAAAGAAGGGTGATACACTGAGTTTCTGCACAGCCAATGAGAATTTCAAAGCACTGGAAGTTGGTACATTTACACCAGAGCAAACAGCTAAACAATCTTTAAGAACAGGAGAGATTGGTTATATAGTAACAGGTATTAAAAAGCCGGGTATTGTAAATGTGGGTGATACTGTAGTACTGACACATAGTAAGACACCTCAACTACAAGGTTATAAAGAACCTAGTCCTGTTATATGGGCGAGTATATATCCAGAGAGTCAGGATGATCTATCGCTCCTACGGCAATCTCTTGAGCGGTTACGCCTTATGGATTCCTCACTTACTTACGAAGAGGAGTCTTCTGGTACGATTGGGCGCGGATTTCGATGTGGATTTTTAGGTATGTTACATATGGAGATAATAACAGAGCGACTAAAGCGTGAGTTTAACCTAGAGCTTATAGTAACATTACCTACAACTATATATGAGGTTACTCATAAAAATGGCAAGATAGAATTAGTATATTCTCCTGTAAAGTTCCCAGATGACGGGCAGTACATATCTGTCCGCGAGAGGTGGGCCATTGCAGACATTATAGTTGGTTCAAAGTATATTGGTAATGTAATGCAACTCCTACACGAACATGAGGCAGAGGTAGTTAACACAAAGACAATACCAGACGGTCGTACAGAGATTACAGCACACATACCATTGCGTGAGATGATGCGAAACTTCTTTGATAAATTAAAAAATACATCTTCAGGTTTTGCATCACTAGCATATAAGATTGGCGAGATGAGAGACGCGAATGTAACTCGCATGGATGTACTCATAGCCGAAGAGGTAAGCCCAGCCTTTACTCGTATAATTTCAAAAAATCGCAAGAGAGAAGAAGCAGAGCAAATAGTAGAGAAGCTAGATGAACTATTGCCAAAGCAACAGTTCGTGCTAAAGATACAAGCTCGTAGTGGCGGACAAATAATTTCAAGTCGTAAAAAAAGCGCAATGCGTAAGGATGTAACAGCTAAGTTATATGGTGGAGATGTAACGCGTAAAAACAAACTCCTAGATAAACAAAAGAAAGGTAAGAAGAAGATGCTAGCACATGGCACAGGACATGTGAATATACCACATGAAACTTTTATAAAAGTTTTAAGATCTAGTTAGTAAAATAACCCAGGCGCATAAAGTATAACCATACTAATTATAATCAGTACAGCGAATGCACCAAATATGTACTTCATTATTTTGCGTGTGCGTTTATGGTATAAAAAACTCATCCAGTTAGAAATTTACACTAATAATACATATACTCTCTCAAATATATGTTTTTCTCCCGTCTGTGGATTTCTAACGGGATTCATACAATGTATTGTATACTATACATGTGCTTAACACCATAGAGAAAAGAAGAATAAAAAAAGCAATCTACTCTAAAGTAGCCTTAATAGCAGTTATTGTGTTGTTGGTGCTTATTGCTCGTGGTACTTGGAGCGTATATAAGAAAGCAAGTTATGCAAGAGATAATGAGATTAGAGCAAATTATGAATTACAACAACTTAAAAACCGTAATGCATTTCTAACACAAGAATTAGAGAGTTTAAATAGTACTCGCGGTCAGGAAGAAGATTTACGCAAAAAGTTTGATGTTGGTAAAGAGGGTGAGAAATTGATAGTGTTGGTAGGCACACACGAATCTATCCAAACAGCAGAACCTACGAGCCCAAGTATATTAGACAGACTGAAGAGTTTCTTCAAATTCACCAACTAACTGCTAATTATATATAGTCGCTATGAACCTCCTAGCGACTAGCGAGAAGCGGAATTGGGCGCATGTGGGAGCTGTCAAAAAGTTGAAAGGGATTTTTGGATAATGCTGAGTTAGTCTCGTATAGAAAAACTGCCACACGAATGTGTAGCAGTTGCGGTGAGAGTGGTGGCGAATTCCGCCACCCTCGAAAGAAATTAGTTATTTTTTGAGTTTGATCCGACTCTTAGCCCCGCCACCCGTATCCCCATAGTTCAGGAAGGCTTCGTAGTGCTTGGAGGGCACATCGCCTTTGATGGAGCGTATCTTCTGAGTGCTGATTAGCTTGGCGTTTCCGCTGATGCTTAGATAGCTACCGCTGCCATCACCATAATGGCGCAATGATCGTACATTAAGCTCAAAAACTCGCCCTTTCTCGTCTGTCACATTGATCTCTGTTCCCTGATGGCGCAAGGCGAGAAATACATCGTCAATCGATGCAATTTCCTTCAGGTACTCGATCGGCTCGAAGGCGCCTTTAGTCTGCGTATTTATTGCCATGAGACTAACCTCTTTAAAGAACAACTAACTATCAGCCATGAGCCTGATAGTACAAACAGGGTATCTGAATGCTCGCATATTGTAGCATAATAACTTGATGATGTCAATTTTGATTTTCTAGCAATTGGTCTCTTGCCCATTCTTGTATCCACAATTTTCACCCAACCCTTCTTGTAACACACCCCCAAAGTTATATAATATAAGCATAACCTAACCCATTGCTTTTTGCAGTGAAATGGTTACAAATCACAGAAGGCAAAAACCCATCATTAGGGCATGTCTTCTGTGTTATAGGGGGAAACCCTTATAAGAGCTTCGGCTCTCCTAGTGGTGGGCTTTTTGTGTGCCACTATTTATTAGTTTATAAGTTTAATTTAAAAAAAATATGAAGAACATATACAACATAACTAAGTGGCAATTAATAAGCATGTGGGCATTTGGTATTTTTGCTGTTCCTTTATTAATTGCAGCGGAAATGGATCAACAACTTAATCATACATTTGTATTTCTATTTTTTGTTGGAGTGCCTTTCTTACTTGTGTTTTACACAATAGGTTGGCGCAAAGAACATTGTAAATGTAAGGAATAATTCAAAATTCCTCAAAGTAAACACCGACCCAAAACCATAAAAACACCCAAGTTGGACTTGGGTGTTTTTTTGTCGCAAGGGGAGTTTTGTCGCAAGGGGAGTCCTTGCGAATGTGGCGTGGATAAAGGCTATTTTCAAAGAACGGCTCACATCTGTGGATGTGAGCCGTTTGCACGGGCTTTGTTGAGTCATTTTTTTGTAATTGAATATTGGTTATAAAGCAAAACTCGCTATTATAAACAAGTATGATAATATAATACTAAATTATTAATAACTTAATATATAATCATGACTACATTATCTATACCATTATCATCCGATTTGAGCGACTTTATTGATAATATGGTCGCAAGTGAGAAATATGATTCTAAGGCAGGGGTTGTGCGTCATGCCGTGAGGAGGCTTGCACAAGAGGAGGCATACGATAGGCTTGTATTAGCAGAGCGTGAGATTACAGATGGCAAGGGCTTGAGTGGTAATTTGAGAGAGTTGGTAGATAGGATATGATGATATGATTGAATTAGTCTATTCACAAAACTTTTTGCGTCGTTTAAAAAAGATAAAACAAAAAGATAAAAGATTATTTGAGGAAGTCTTAGAAAAGGTAGATGCTTTTACTGATATAGATAACCATCAAAGCCTTAAGGTACATAAACTGCATGGCAGGATGCGTGCATGGCACAGCTTTTCAGTTAACTACCAAATACGAGTAGTATTTAAATATTCAAAAAATAAATCAAAAACAAATTTGCTGGATGTTGGTAATCATGATGTATATAAGTAAAATAGTTTAAAATTAGAGTTTTACTACCATTGATTGAAAATGCTATTTATTATGATTGTTGCACTTGAGGGTTTAATTCAGCAAAAAGCTTGAAATTTATTTTAAATATGTTATAATCGTGCATGTGAGAGCTATAATGTTGTGTGGCTTTACGAAAATCTTGATAAAATCCCGCCTTCGGCGGGATTTTATTGTATATGCAGATAAGGTAAACTATAACGATAAAAATCATACACTCTAAACAAATACAGTACACAAGTGAGCAAAATAAAAATCATACACTTTGTGAAGGACGGGTGCGAGCGCCTATGGCGCTAAAGGCTCCGCAGTTATTCTTGTTTTGG